>Ga0116229_10005860_pt1 | contig 19904 bp, 12 predicted proteins | sample S1TSphgellanicum_3_FD_87313 | JGI IMG/M metagenome (GOLD analysis project Ga0116229, IMG submission 87313) | Host-associated microbial communities from peat moss isolated from Minnesota, USA - S1T2_Fc - Sphagnum magellanicum MG | ecosystem: Host-associated > Plants > Peat moss > Unclassified... | reverse complement strand
ATGGAAATTGGAAACCTTTGTTTTCTATGCCCAAGCCAATTTTAGGTCCAAGTTTCAAGTCAATTTCCAATTCCAGCATTTTATGTTACATAATTTGAAAATTAAAATTTTCAATTTTTTGTTGAAACTAGGAATTGGTCTCTTGCTAGAATCCAAATTTAAAAAATAACTTGCTTCCAAAGCTTTTTTCTTGTAGGTTTACTTTTCTGTGTATCCAAGTATTATTTTTCTTTTTTAATCGTGTAAATTTTTAGTGTATATTTCCAAAAAAAATTCCTCATTTTTTTGACAAGTTTTCGGGAAAGCTTTGGAATTTTTTTTGTTCTAATGTAAATTCAACAACTTTTGTTAATTTTTTGGAAACATTTGCCAAATTTTCAATATCAAAAAATTGAAATGAAACCTTGATACAAATTTCATTTTTTCAAAAATGTTGAAAGGTAGGTATATTTTTAATTTGGAATCATCAATTTTCATTGGTTATACAATGTTGATGCTTACAAAAATTTCAATATTGGGTTATGTGTGGCAAATAGAATTTGACTCCATGTGGATTCTTTTTTTAAGATTTACCAAAAATCAAGATTTAAGAATGTGAACAACCAAGTCCAAAGTCAAACTCAAGATTCTATTAAATTTGAAAATTTGTTAGGCAACCTTCTCTTTCATTATCTTACTACTAAGTAGGTGATCATCCATAAGGAGATTTAACCACTTTTGGCTATAGACCAACTATGAAAATATTTATTAAAATCCTTTCATAGTTTGGCTATTTGTTTGAACAATGTGTAGGAACATGGAAATTTTAAAGAATTTTTATTGTGTTTGTATTTTTTAAAGGGAATATGTCAAAAAAAAAAATTATTTTAAAAGTCATCAAATGATGAAAAATTTTCATGCCTAAATTCCTTAGTTAAACTTGCAATGTTGGAGTTATTGAATTATCAAGATTTTTTTCACTAAAATTCAATAAAACTTCAACATTTTAATTGTAAAGAAATTGGGGAAAGCTCATGCTCATCATAGGCACATCAAGGTAATTTCATAATTTTTAAACTTATGGTCCAATAGTGATCAAATTTTGAGTAATTCTTTCTTCATTGGAAATTCAATAAAAAATAACTTTTAAGGAAATTGTGTACAAGATGGTTATGGCATGGGTTTCATTTTTCTTAATTTTGTTAGATAGGTGGATTTAGCAATTATCCACAAGAAGATCATTGACAAAATTAATTTTTTTCCAAACCATGGAAACATACAAGAACCTATGGTTTAAATATGGCAAATTCAACTCTCTTTTTTCCTTCCACAAAGGGCCTTTTTCCAAAACAAATCCATTATACAAGATGCAACCCTTTTTTTTGTTGCCAAATGGCAAAATTTCTTCACAAAAAAATCCCTAATTATGCGTATGGTTGAAAAATATGTATACTTTGTAAAATTATAATCCAACATGTGTCCAATGGCACAAGGCATACTAAAGCTACTTTCACACTTAGTGTTAGCACCTCTAGTGTTAGCTTGCTTAACGTTGAACTACCCGTTTATAAAATGTTATGGAACACTAGATCATCATGGTACTAAGTAACACTAATGTATAGATTCCCGCAACAACACCATCCCACCTCTTTCCCTAAGATTAACCTACCTGTAGAATTGATGATTCAAACATGGAATCATAATCTAATGTGGTGGTATTTTTTTTTCCTTCAAAATCAATGAGACATTTTCCCTCATGTTCCATCACCAAGATTTCACAACCACCATGACCTCTTTTTTAACACAATCACTCAATTGCATCTATCATTTCATTGCCTCTTGGTGTATTTTCACTTTTCTTTTGTATTTTGTGTTTATTTGTTTTCAATCTTTTTGCTTGTTCATTTGCAAACTTGAATTCTCAATTTTTTGCTTTGCATTTCATTATCAATGTCTTCTTCATGGTGTCTTGTTGTTGCATTGTTATGTAGGCTGTCATTGACGTATTCTCCTTGTAGCATTGTGTTATGTGTTATCATCAACATCTTTTCTTCACAAAACATAATGTCACAAACAATGATTTTTGTAGTAAAATTGTGTTGTGTAAGTTTAGGTTTTCAGTGTCAACTTTTTTTTTGGGTTTGTGGCATTTCAAGCAACTTTCATTTAAAGTAAGCTTTCATTTTTCTTTGCTTTGCTTTACAATTTCTTTGTTTTTCTCTCATCTTCTTTGTGTTGAATCTCAAAATGTTCGTTTACATCAACTTTTGTTAATTGTTGTTGCCACTAATGTGTTAAAACATGTTGTTTCAATGTTGTGCTATTGAATTACATCATATTCAAATTTTTCTTTCTCAAAATTCGATCTACATAAGTTTCTTTATTGGCTTTTCATTTCACATTGCATCAAAACATGAATGTAGCACAAGATCAAGTCATTTTCATTATGGGTCGTATGTTGTTTTAATTGGTGTATCATATTTTCAATTCCACTATCTAGGATTTGTTTCTAGATATGAAATATGTTTCCATGAATCCATCAATTTTCATTGTATCCTTGGTCTTACATGAATTTGTTGTTATAGTGAATGTTTTTTTAAGGAAATTGATTTCATGGTTAATGGGACCAAAGATGCGCATTGTTGTTGAAGATTTCAAAAAATGGTGCAACCTACCTAGGTGAAATCAATGGCACCCATACATTGAATTTTTAACCTAGTTACAATCCTTTTCCTAAGAGATTACTATTATCATTAATCTAAGGGATATTCCATTGTTAAAATTATTTTTTTAAATGATGTTTTCATTGGATTTCCATGAAGTGTCATTGACTCACGAATGATACATAAAATTGTATTCACTCAAAATCCAGTGAAATCACTTGGCATATAGAAACACCTCTTGTTATAGTGGGTGTATTATTGTTAGATCATGCAACGTAGGTTGGTTGAGAAGATGAAGTTTCATTCAAACCAAGGACATGATCTTGGGCTTCATGTGATGAAATTCTACCACTAAAAAAAAAAATTATTGAAGCAAAAGTTTGCAAATGCCTTTTAATGGAAGCATTGTGAATGTAATTCATGATCAAATTCCAAAGCTTACATTAAACTTTTGTGACCTTGATAGTTGACAACAACAAAAGGAAATGAAATGATAATTGAATAGGAACACAAAATTACAATGAATGACAATAGTCAAACATAGGAGCTTGATGGCAAATTGCAATGGCAACCAAAAAATTAGGGTAATGAGACATGACATAACAAATGTTGAAAATTGAAATGTGAGATTGATGTAAATCTTAAGAAATTGATGCCAACAAAATATTCATGCATGATCAATGCAACAAAATTTGACATTGCAACAAAAAAAACACAATGTGAGTACTAAAGTGAACAATAATTGATACCTTACCCTAAGGTCAATTTCATTGTTAAATAATCCTCAAAATAGTGAAATGAAATTTTGTGAAAATATGAAGTTGACATGTTGAAAATCATCATAATTATCAGAGGCGACACTCTGAATAATTTCACTATTCGTATTGCAATATTATAATAGATGATGAAATTATTATTTTAAATTTTAAAAACGAATTCATTTTTTCAAAAAAAAATAATCATTCATTTTGTCAATGTGGTGAAATTTGTTGGGTTCACAATGTAACATTTGCAAACCCAATATGGATACCTAGTTGGATGATGATTCTAGGTATCAAGTGCAATTTGGCATCTTGGTTGTTCAAAGATTTTCATAACACCATTGGTTTATGTCACATTTGTAAACCCAATATGGATATTTGGATGAGGATTCTAGGCATCTTGGTAGCACAACCATTTTCATGACAAAATGTAAGATGAATTACTGCCTTTAGGACGATTTATTTAGAGTGCACAAAAATCATTGCTTGTTCTCTTTCATTTTGTAACTCCATTTGCTCAGTTTACTTGCTGCTTGGGATTTTGCTCCGACACATCCCTCATTACCCAGTTCAGAGAGAAGGAATGTTTATGGAGTTCATGACCTCCATGTTTATGGGTTCATGCAGCACCTTGTGTTGCTAGTGGAGTTGGCCCATACTCTAGGTCTCATGGCTCCTTGTCCATGTTCTTCACACATCTCAGACCAAAGCCACATGGTGTGATTTCTTTTTCCTTCCATTCTCCAGCCTCAGAAGCTAGGAGCACAAGCAAACATGACATACAATTGCGTGCAGGCTGGGGTCTAGGGTAAAAGCTCTGTGGAGCGAGTTCAGCACTCTATATGTTATGAAGAGGTTGCGATTTCATCAAGGAGGCAGGTTGGAGATCCAGTGCCCCAGGCTTTCTCACTCTTTTTGGTGTTGCTTAGCTGTCCGAACACTGCAAATGGGACGACAACAATGGATGCGCCGATGTGCTTTAGAAGAGTCTTTAAGGGATTTGATGATGGACTCAGATTTGCAGAACGATACCTTTACCATCACTAATGTAAGTATGTGGATCAACTTCCTGGTCCTCTGTTGTTACATCAGAAAGACAAAACTAGTGCCACCCATTGCTATGAATCTTCTCTGGATCGTCAATTCTGAGGGCAAGAGTGATAAACTTCATGCTGGAAACCAAAAAGGAGTATGCATTGCAATCAAAATTTAAGCATCAAAAGGCACATATGTTAGGTTGTGAGGATCTCAGAGTTATCCATTGCAACGCTAGTCCATTGTTCAGAGGTGTTGTGATTGACTTTTAGAGGCATCTACAACTATTGAGAAAGGTTTTTCCTTGCCTGAGACACATAGAGATGTGCAATTGGCTCACCTTTCAACATAAATTACAGACTGGGAAATGTTTTTTGATGGATAGCTTTGGCCAAAGGCTTAGTCAATCACATGACCTGTCATGGCTTTAATGCTTATTTTTCTTTTCTTTGCAAAGACAAATACATTTTGACAACAGGAAGTTATGCTGAAAGGAGACACAAACTGCCCTATAACAATGTGTGGTTGGCCCTGCATTCTCCGAACCAGTAAGGACTCAGAAAACTCTCTCAATTCTCACTGTAGCTCGAGCATTTTGGGGAGAATGACTGATTGATTGATGATTGATTGATGGCAGACTAAAGGGGAACGAAAAGAAGCAATGAGTGTCTCAGGTCATGTGTATGAGGAAGTTGTAATTGTTGTGTGCATACATGACCCTCATAAGGCTCATTAGCCTTCCGCCGGATGTAAATGGGTAGTGTTGGGAAGGGGATGAATGAGGCCAATGGAGCAACATCTAGTAGTAGTCAAGCAGTCATGTGTCTGGAGAGGATTGGTGGTCATATGACTAAGCTTCTGGAGCTGCATGCACAGAAATTTGCTCTTCGGATTGTGTTTGTTCCTGGGAATCCCAGTGTGGTGATCTACTACCAAGAGTATCTGGATGTGCTCTATGACATCCTGAAGGGTGGAGCATCTGTCACTACAATCAGCCACATTGTGTGTGTATCCAGGGATTGTGAAGATGGGTGGCTATTCTGTTTGCACAAATAGATAGATCATAAGCTTGAATTTGTGTAACAACAATTGAATCAGAGACCAGATGTTCCACTTATCCTTGTGGGTCATTCATTGGCACTTACACCATCGTGGAGATCTTCAAAATGTTTCCATCCAAGGTGCAGTAGATAATTAGATTGTGACACTGAACAGGAATTCCAAGTGGCAGGGTTTCCTCAGGCATGTCAGTGAGACATCAGCTCTGTGCACAACATCTAATAGTTTCACAGGTTTTGTGGGATTACTACCTGATGATGTGTCCAGGGGCTTGGTGAAGGTTTTGTTTGCTTGTGTATGGGATTTCAATGCCATGGATATCACCTGCCAACAATTGCTACAGTCGAGAGTTGTGCACAACTTCATGTACATGGGAAGAACAGAGTTTGCAATATTGGCTCTAGAACCTGACTTTGGTTCCTGAAAGAATTCCAGAGCCGGATCTCTTTTCTCTTTGGAACTGATGATCATTGGGTCCCCTTGTCTACTCTTGCTGATATTTCCAAGGAGATTCCACAGCTAAAAATGGTTGTGGAAAGAAAGGGACATTTGCATACCTTCAGTTGTAACAAGGCTAGCTTGAAGTGTGTTGCCTTGAATTGTGTCTCACATTGCTTGAGCACATCTATGAGGCTCCCAACAGAAGAGGATCAAACTGCTCTTCCTCCTTGATGTTTCTTCCCTTGCCTGAGTATGTTCAAAGTATCTTCATTGCAAGATGCTTGAAGCTTGGCATCATGCAGGTAGCCATCCTTGGAGTCAAATTTATTCACAAGATGCTTGAAGCTTGGCAGATAGTGATCCTTAGAATTGAATCATTCCAGTAATAGCAATCTCCTGCTACTTGATTGATGAGTGCTCGGTAGTTTGTAGTTTGGTACAGAAAGTGTGTTGAGAAATTCTCAGTACTTATGAAGAGATTTGATGCAGATGTGTGTTGAACATTTCCAGCACTGAAAGCTAATTTCAAAGGTTAATCTTGTTGGTTAATTAGTGCTGGTAATGAGGTTCAGGTCTGATTGTTCTGTTGTGTATTCTTGTTAGGTTCAGGGTTGTGATTCTGTTGGCTTCCTTCATGCAGTTGACTAAGATAGTCTGGGGCCATCAAGAGCAAAGACTGTCCCCCCTTTGCTCCATGAACTCAATGATGCAGTTGATGCAAAATTCACAGAGGAATTGCCTGAAGCTCTGTTGGAGTCTAATCCTGCCCTTTTCTCCCAGCTCACTCTTGTGATTGCCACTCAGGTAAACTTGTAAATGTTATTGGTGCCGAGAATGCTTTTCTTCTGTATCTCAGAAATTTTAGGGCTACGAGGGGCTGGAGAAGGAATCCTAACCAGATGCAGATGGTCCGCATCTTTCAGTTGACCTAGATTTTTTTGACATGATTGATGGAGTTGGTCAATAGAGCATGACTACTTACCTAACAGCCTTCATTATGGGGTTCTGGTGCATTCATAGATGCAAGAGAATTCTCTTTTAAAGCTGGATGAGATATGCCAATAACAGAATGTGATGTTGATCATTACACGCTCCTATGGTTTGGCAGGGTTGCTGTGCATCGGTGTAGAGGTACTTATATGGTCACTAAACAGTTTAGAGACTTAGCTGTGAGTAATAGGTCCCCTGCTCTAAGCAGAGGGTGTGGTTAGATTGTCAAGCCATGCACAAGACTGCACTTCACTTCCTACTGCCTTTCTAACGAGTCCTTTGCAAGTTATTTGTACGGTGTAGTTGGATCTTGAAGACTTGTTGTGGAAAATGGTATCCTGGTTGCAGAGGTCTGGCTTGTGTTGAAAGAAAAAGGCCAGGGATACTGCAAGGTAGAGGCATGGCCAGCTTCCACTTTACAGTGTTCTTAGTTAATGCTACTATATAAGGTGAAGTTTGTTTATAATGTACTAAGTTTACCTAAGGGGACCACTGATGGAAATGGGATTGACTCTACAGAAGCATGATGTGATTGAATCAAAGCCAGACAATAAGGAGGATCTCTGACTCCACAACCCTTGGCCTGAACTTCAGAGCTTTGTTACACCACTAATTTTTCATATAAGGTTCAAGGGTGGAGGACTCACAATATGTTGTTATATTCTTGTAACTTGAACACACAACTTTTCCGCAAGATTGTGTCTACATTAGCCACATCACACTTCAAGAATGGTCTGCTCAGCTCTCTGAGCTATGGAAGTACGCTATTAGTCTGGTCCGGGTTTGGGTCTCCCACAATATCTCCCTAAATTGTCATCATGATTGTAACTTATGCTCAAGCATAAATTAGTCTTCCTGTTGCTTCCAGAATTGCTGCAGAAACTCAGTATGCAGGTTAGTGTTTTCACTGGCCTTTACCCACTGTAGGGAGCTGATGAAGTCAGTGGAAAAGTTGCAATAGAGAAGTCACTATCATACATGCTACTGTTGATGGTCCCTGAACAGAACAGGTGTGAGACTGGCACTGTTGTTCATACTGCTTTCTTGTTGTTTTTGTTTCTTGATCCTTTGTTCTCTGTTTTTGTCTTTCCTTCTTTGGAATTCTCTGTGTCTGGTTGAGGAAGTGTTAACCTAACTTTGCCTTTTCTTAATCGTGAGAATGGAGATTTCTTGATTCTTATGAGAGGTTCATGCTCAAGCAGATTATTAATTACAGTTGCTTGTCAGTCTTATGGATGTTGTGATTGTTGATAGGATACTTCATACAATGCTTTGATGTTTTGTATGCTAAGCTTTTGTTTTGTATACACTGCTCCTGCAATCCATGTGGCTTTCTTATCATCTATTACAGCATATCTTGTGCTTGGATTCCTTTCTGTTCTGTAGGTATGTTGATGAACTTAACATTGATACCATCGACAATGTTATACAGAAACATATTCTATTGCAGTTCTTCTCATTAAGATTGCTCAGGACTGGAAGACAGCTCACAATGGCAAGCTTCCAGCAAATGTCAAAGAATTGAAGGTGAATTGTCTAAGTTTGTGGTTCAAGCATCATGGAGAGAAACAGCAGCACAGGGAGACTTGTGTCACACCTATGGGTAGGTCAAGTGACACTAAGTGTTTTTAACCTCCTATGTTGGAATACATGAAGATTGTTGTGGTAATCTAGTGGAGCGAGAGAACCAGGCAGCAATAATTGCAAGATGGCAGGTGGAAGAGGATGAAAATAACTACACTGAAGCTTTGAAATCTGCATTTGTTGTGTGTCTCCCCTGAAATTAGTAAGCTCTCTTCTTGAACTTTTTCTTTTCAATATGCAGTTATATGGGTCAGGTATATGAGTTGTAACTGTGGTCAGAGTTTGTGAACATGTGAAGGTGAAAGATTCTCTGAAGCAACCTTATAGAATTTTCTGTCCAATAAATACCAGTGGTTCAAATAGTGCCATCTGCAGCAAGATTGGTAGGGAAAAATGGATAAGGTGTTCTCAAATGATATTACCTCCACTATTGAGAAACATCCTATGCCATGTCTTGAGTTGATGGAGGTGTGCATCAACTTCAGACAAGACAAACAACATGAAGCTTGAAAATTTCTTGCATATTGTCAAGTTGAGAATTTCTTGCATGTCTGGAATAGCTACATCAACAGGAGTTGGCCCTTGGGCTTACTTTGCTATCTATTGCTGCACAGTGCCACAAGATTGACAATAAGTAGAGACAATACAGCTACAAATGCACCCTGCAGACTAAGTGAAAGCAAAAATACATCTCTCCTTAATCACATGTGTTTTGCTCAAATGTATTAATCATGATCATCCATCAGGATCCTCATGTTTGACTACTTACATAGTGTATTCAAGCTACCTTTTCAGCTGAAACATGTTATCTCATGATTTGCAGCCTTGACGCAAATGCTTAGAAACCTTGACAGCAGCCACCATGACCCAGAAATCTGGCGATGAAGCATTTAAAACTTAGTTGACTAATCCTCCAGAATTGCATATTCTTTTACAGAGTAAGCAAACTGCTCATCTAGGAGGCACATAGAGTCCTGTTTTGAGATCCTTCCAATCAACGCCAGATATGATGGGTGGTTACATACATTTGCTTTGACCCATGATGTTATTCAATGGTGATGAATCTGCTACTGCAGCTACTATGTAAAGTTGCAAAAAAATCTACTAAGCCAGAGCAGAGGCTGGTGTGACAGCTATGGTGGGACATGTGAGCTGCATATTAAAGCAGATTGGACAAGACTCATACTCTATTCCCTGAACCACCATCAAACATTTCTGCAAGAACACATGCCATTTAGGGGTCTGTTGTACTGGGCTTACCTGCTATTTTTGACCTAGAGGCTACAAGATTTCTCTTGCATTAGTTTTGGGATTCTGTCTCTCAACTGATAATACAAGAACAAGATTTGCAACCAATGTTTAGATATAGATGTTGATTGAATGTTACTTGCATTCTAAAGCTAATTTTGTGATTTGAAAGGTTCATGTTTTCAAGTTCATGTTGAGTGAAATCTTGTTCTTACTTGATGATGTAGGACCTTTTGTTTCTGGGTCAAATTGAGTTTTGCAATTTTGGCCATATGAAGTCTTAAGTTTGACCAATTTCTGTAGCATGCCACTGTTGCTAGGTTAAGCTTCTTGTAGTCACAATCAATTAGTGTGCAAGAAAAATGTTCATTGTTTCCTTTTTACATCAGTTATATAGCATTGAACCCAGTGTGGCTATGTTTCATTGATTAAAGGTGCTGGTGGGATCTTTTATTAATCCAGTTGTTGAGGTGCAAGACATTAAGAGATGAATTCAATCCAAAGGCAGGACGTAAATTGTAAATGCTTCTTGCCAATGAAGAAAGCAGGTTCTTATGCACTCAATAACCACAGTTGTGCTGCCATGCTCATTTTTTGGTTCATACCACCATTCTGGTAACTTAAGTTACAAAAGATAATCAGGAATTTATGACTGCAAAGTAAGCGTTGTGGAAGGTGTTTGTTATGCAGCCATCCAGCCTTGTATGTGTTGCTTCAGGCTGTGGGCCATTTTGTGCAACTTATAATAGATATCTTGGAGCCTTTGATGGGTATGATTCCTGCTCATAAGTAAAGAGAAAGGGCAGTCAACCCCTGAGGGCAGTGGTCCTCTAGGATATTAGGATAAAACCATTGCACAATTTTATTGATGGGTTTGAACATGGGTGGGGTGAAATATTATTATCACTAAAATCAAATTGATATTTAGAATTCTTAAGGTGAATTGAAAAGCTTTGGATAATTTTGTTGGGGGGAAGGGTGATGTAGGATACTTCGGTGGATATGCAGAGATGAGTGTATCACAAGGTTTAGTAGTAGGCTCATTGATGTAGATGGAGATGTAGATGGAGAAGGTAGGTAAAGGCAATATAGTAGTATGCTGGAGAAGGCAAGTAAATGCAATATGCTGATGGAGAAGCTCAGTACAGCTTTCTCTATTCTTATGGTATCATTTATGCCTGGGATGTGGAGAATACATGGCTGATCAGCTTGATTTCAATTTCTGGTTGTAGACAAATAAAAGGTAGATCTCAAGCATAAGAAGACACATGAAGCACTCTGGCTTGACAACCAACAAAACCTGCCATGGGTGGCAGTAGAGATGGCTGCATTGGCACCAAGAACAGTGCAATCGAGCATTTTTGCATAGAATCAGAAGCTTACAAAATATGTGTAGGATGGGGAACCTGAGAAGGTGATGCAGCTTTTCCAACAGGGCAGCTGTGTCAGCAGATACTTCAAAGTGGTTTGGAGTCTGATGTCTTTGTGAGGAGTAGCTTGGTGGACATGTATGCAAAATGTGGGGGTGTTGAGGAGGCTTGGATTGTGTTCAACAAGATTCCATCTCAAGATGTGGTTACTTGGACAACCATGATATTGGGACATGTGCAATGTGAGCAAGGGCAGAAGGTACTGGAACTATTTCAACAAATGCAATAGGAATGTGTGCAGCCAGACTCTGTTACTTTTGTGGGGGTGGTAAAGGCATGCACCAATGTGGTTGTGCTTAGCACTTAGGGCTGATTTGCCACAGTGAGAGCATCTGATTCTTCTATTGGCCAATTTACAGTCCCACCTCTCAAGTGTTCCTCTGCCATCACAGCACATCAAGGTTCATTGAACTTCTTGTTACTTCTCTCTTCCCTTCAGTGGTTATAAACTCTGCTACCTATAACAGCCCTTCAAATCTATCCATCTATAGCCAACTTCACAATAATTAGGTGATAATGACAGATGCAACTGTTTTGTGTCATGTTAGAAGGATCTAGTGCAAAAGTGGGTTCATTTTTAGAGGTCTAGTCTTGATTTGAGATATTTTCCAAGATTGACTTGTGTTGATTGCACTGGTGACTTGATATTGTTTTTGTGATAGTTACAGGTGGATGGGGCTGTTGTCACCCATGTCCATGCTAAAATTGTTCCATTCTAAAATTGTGAATTATGAGTGCCAGTGCCTTTTCTTAAGAGAGGAATCACAAGTTGAGAGGTAAGAGTCTACTTGCTGTTGTGATTACCACTGTGCTCTTTCATGAGTGAGTTTTCCAATGCTTTCCCTGTGCACCAAATTTACAAGAGCTAGAGTACGGTGAGATTGATATGTGCTGAAATTTCTGGTCTATGCATTATTGTTTTTGTCTTATACAATGCTAACCCTTCACTGAAAATGTGTGTCCTGTTAAATTGACCATCTTAGGAGGCTGTTGCATCCGCTCTTTAAAGTTGTTACATCAAGCAATATCACTACCCAGGATGGACAGGGAGTTTAGTTCCTGTTTTTATTTTATCAGACTTTTCAGGACCTTGTTTTGAGATCTAATTTCAATTCATGTCTGTTGTAGAGAAAAAAACAGTGGATCACAAGGTTTGTATAATGGTGCTGTATCTGCTGATTTGGGGGGAGGCTGCAAATATTTGTTTTCTTCCTGAGCGCCTTTGTTACTTTTTTTATCATGTGAGTCAATTCTGTGGAGGACCTTGTGCTGTGCTAGCCCTTTATAAGTGATTTATCACATGATTTGACATTGCTGAGAAACTCTTTGTTGCCTCTTGAGGCACAGGGGATGAATCTGGGATACAATCTGAGAAACATTACTACTTTACTTGAGCTTAATTTTCTTGGTTGTCATGTGCAGATGACTTATGAAATGTATGATTTGCTGGAGAAGCCTCAGGTGGAGAGGTCTGAAAAGACCTATATAGAGGGATCACAATACTTGTTTTTGGAAGAGATTCTGGCTGCAGTGAGTTGCAACACCCTTTCTCTGTTCTGGCTTCTTACAAACTGGATTGGCAATGCAGGGCAATTGTGTACATTTGTAGTCAAATGCTTTGCAATATCTTCCAGTCTCTGAAGTGAACACATAAATGTTTGATGGTCAAACTGGGTGCTTGGGAGCTTAGACTACCTTGTTCAAGTGCCCTGCCTTTACTGATGATCTTGATCACTGGTACTGGACCTGCTATTGCATGGTGTGCTTAAATTATCCAATGCTTGGTGGTAGACATCACATTGAGACATTTAAAGGGATGGTGGCGTATGCTACTATGGATGTTAATGTCTCTGTTGAAGCATCTAAGAAAAACCTTGCATGGGCCTCTTTGACTGTTTGTGTAACCACACATATGTCATTTATCCTTAGTAGAATTTCTGGTGGGTTGCTGGTTTTGTTAAATATTTATTCTTCACATTGGTGTTTCCTGCTTCCCAGGATGAAAACATTCATGACATCTTCTGTTTGCAGTGGATTTGGTGTTGGCTTGCTGCTGCTGTGCTGATTAATTTATGAAATTTTTCTCAAAGCTCTTTCTGTATAAGAGTTTTTGACTTTTGTTGTCTTTTTCCGCTTCCTTAGCTCCATTTCTGTGTTTCCTTTCTTTTCTTTCCTGTCCTTTCTTTTAATTTTCTTTTATGGTTATATTCAGATTATGTTAGCCAACATCATGGTGGTTTCTTCCAATTACTTCTGGTTTTGTGACAGAAACTTAGTATGCATGCTGGTGTGAAACTAGCCTATACCTGCAGTTGGGCCCTATGCAGCTATGTTAGTTAGTCAGTACCGTACATACTTTTGTTCATGTCCACTGCACATGTGAAAGCCTGTTGCTCTTAATTATACTGAAGATATTTTTTTTGTGCATGATGAACTAGGCCTCTTTGTGCCCTAGACTTAGATTGCTTGTACAGGGGAAAGCTAAAACGAAATGAACCTTGCCTTCAGAAGCTAGTTGCATCTTGAATGAGCTATACCAACCCTGAGTATGAGGTTTGATTCTATGCAGACTGGCTTGCTTGTGGCTACAGAGTGTTCTGGTTGCTCAGAATATTTACATGTGCTCTTCTTGGTATCAGGTTGTCCTGATAGGCCTATTGATGGAATGCAGTTAAAGCTCTACTTGAAAATGCAATGCAGGTTCTTTTTTCCCTTTCATAAAGCCAGCATATTTCCCAGAATCCTCACTTTCTTGGGCACTTGATGGATGCAAGAATCTGATGTGCCTGGGCATGGAAGGGCTGGTCACTCAGCATGGTGGAACTTTCATGATTTCAATGAGTTTTTCTCGTGCTTACTTGCATATTTCAAACCATATGGATTGTTGTAAGGTTCATCATCTTTGGATAAAGAGATTGAATTTTATTTTTCATATAGTATTTTTCTGCAGGTGTACTCTGGATTGCACATGTTACAACAACTGAAGTTGAAAGAATTCTGAGCTCTTTGCATGGAAGCCACTAACTGGCCTGTGTCCCAATTTATATATTTTTGTCTCTTGTTTTTGCACATGCAATTTCTAGCTGTCATAAGTACTTTCATAGATTACGTTCTTGGTGGTCTTGGACATGTGTGATTCTGTTCTTCTTCCTGCTCAATTGATGAAAACCTCGTTGCTTCAACCTTTGGACTGCAGTCTTCCAAGTGTTACCCACAATATATTCTAGTGCAATGCATTGTAATAAGGTACATATTTCAACCTCTGGTGCAGGCTGGTTACGCACACCCATAGTTCTGGTTGTCCCATATGCTTGTTTTGAGCTTTCATGGCTATGGAGGCTAGAGGTAGGCTTCTTTTTAAAACCTAAGAAAGACATTGACACTAAAGATGACAATGTAGGGAAATATTTCTTGTCGGTCAGAAGCTTGAATAGAAAATACCTCTGATAATGTTTTTTCAAGTGTCTATTGATTGGATCTGTTGAGGTTCCTATAGAGATTGCTTTATTCTTTCTCTCGAAGATATGTTAAGTTGCCTAAGAATCTCTTGTTTTGTAGTGTGCAAGTGCTAGAATAGTCCTTTAGGGGCTAAGGATGATAAAAGGAGTCACTATCTCATCCTTGGTGACTACTTCTTCTTGAAATATTTTTGAAATATTTTAATGTTTTAAAAAAAAAAATTGAAAGTTTTTTAAATTTATATCATTATGTAAAGGTTTGTATTAAACTTTTGTCAAAAATATGTCATTTTCAAAGTTTCTTTTTTTTTAATAATGTTTTTGTGTGTTTTTAATTCATTAGATTCATTTCAAACTTATTCAGATGTTCTCATGATATATTATGAATATTGTTATATGAATAAATTTTTAAAATTTAATATCAAATTAAATTACCACTTAAAAAACATGAGAAATCAAGCATTTGTTACACTTGCTATGGTCTTTCATTATTGATAAGCTGAAAAAAAAAAAAAAAAGCAAGATTCAATGTGTTGAGAATGGAATTTTTTACATTTTTACCATAATTTTCATCAATTCTAATTTTTCCTTGTATGCATGCCTAAGGGAGTTGGAGTTAAAACATTTATAGTTGGGAAGCATTGTAATCTGATTTTTTTATTTTATAAAGTGGTGTCTAATGCCTACTGCGTGGTTCATCTTGGTTGTGGATTTGAATTGCGACTTCAAATGTCTTGAACACAAGAACCCTAAAACAATGACCACTTCACTTAACATTTAATTTTGAGTTGTGGATATGAATATGTGAAGTATGGGTAGTAGCATTTGTAAGTATTTCTAATTGCATTTTGGCATATATCAATGAAAAGTAATGCCAAAACCAATCACATAGTGTTGAATAATAGTTTCATTGATGATTGTACCAAATGCAAAACTAGATAAGATTGATTGTATTTGTTACAAGTCAATCCCCAATTGTATTTGTTAAGCCTTTAATAATATCAAACATAGTTGAAAATGGCATCACATTGGCTCTATCAAGTTACATGTCAATATCAACAATAGTACCACTAGTTATAAGGACATGCATATATATGGATGTTAATAGTTGTAAAGTAGTGGGTATTGGCCACCAAAAAAGTTGTGAAAATGAACAAGACAATTTATGTTGCAATTGCATGGCAATCACAAATGCACCACTTGAGTTGCATTGATGTTGCATATTTAATGATCTTACCAAATGCATGCTACCTCTTTCAATGGTAGCCTAGTTTTCAACTATGGATAGCCCAATTTTACACACTTGGTAATTCAAAATTACTCCCATACAATTAAATTGGACTCAATAATCATTGACATCTAGTTGTAAATTAGTATCCAATGTTGGCAACATAGTTGTACAATAATATTATTTGAAGAACACATTAGTTGTTTTGTAATTGAAATTTAATGTCAAAGTCCTTATTCAATTGTTATGAAGTTGTTAATAGACAACTCAAGACAACTCCATCACAATTATTCTAGACCCAATAATCAAACATCTAATTGCAAGACAATATGTCATGTCACGAATGTAGTTGTAAAATTGTATTCTAGGGAAAACACATTAATTGCTCCACAATTCCAATTTCATCTTCATTAGACCTATTTATATGCATTACTCATAAGTTGCCATGTAATTGTTTTAATGTTCATTCAACTATTGTAGTATAATTTCATGCAACCCAACAATCTAGTTTGCAAAATGGTATCCACCCATGGAACTATAATTATTAAGTAGCACTACAATGAAAGCATGAAAGTGTTTATTAATTGTTATATAACAAATTTCCATAATTCTAGTTGCAAGAAAGTGTTTCAATGTGGAATTAGGGTCATACAATGTTCATGTTTTCTACTCTCATTATTGACAAATTGCATTTTTTGTCATTTTGATCTCAATTTGATGGTTTTAATCTTCCTGATTTCAATTTCATAGTCTTAGTTTGATGATTTTCATATTCATGTTTTCAACTTTTGATGTCAACAATCCATTGTTTTGATTCACATGAACTCAATTTGATATGTTTGCTTGATAATCCTAATCCTCATGTTTTCTACTCTTGGTGTTGAAAGTTCACGATTTTGATCCTTTTGATCTTGATTTGATGATCTTGGTTGATGGTCTCAATGTTCTTGATTTCAATTTCATGGTCTTGGTTTATGGTCTTGATCAATGGTCTTGATCCTCTTGAACTTGAATTGATATTTTTGGTTGATGGTCTTGTGTTCATGTTTTTCACTTTCAATGTTGAGAATTCACAGTTTTTATCCTTTTTTTCTTGATTCAATGGTCTTGATTGATTGTTTCAATCCTATTAATATAGATTTCATGGTTTTTGTTCATGGTTTTGATCCTCTTGATCTCAATTTGATGTTCTTGGTTGATGGTTTTGATGTTCATGTTCTCTGCTCTCAGTGTCAACAATTCACAATTTTGATCCTTTTTTTAAAAAATTGATGGATTCAATTGATAGTTTTGATGCTCATGTTTTTTACATTCAAGAGTGAAAATTCATAGATTTGTACATCTTCTTTTTTATTTGATGGCCTTGGTTGATGGTTTTGACCTCATGATTTCAATTTAGTGATCTTGGTTGATGATCTTAATTTTCATGAACTCAATTTGATGTTTTGATTGATGGTTTTGATGTTCATGTTTTCAACTTTTAATGTCAATAAATAAGTTTACAATTTTGATCTTCATGATTTCAATTTGATGTTCTTGGTTAATGATCTTGATGTTCATGGTCTCTATTTTCAACATTGAAAAATTCATGGTTTTGCATGTCTTTTCCTTAATTTGATAGATTTGGTTGATGGCCTTGATCCTCATGATATCAATTTAGCGATCTTGGTTGATGATTTTGATTTTCACGATCTCGATTTGATGTTTTTTGTTCGTGGTCTAGATGCTTATGCTTTCAACTCTCAATGTCAACAATTCACAATTTTAATCCTCATGACCTCAATTTTATTTCTTGTTTGACAATTTTGATGTTCATGTTCTTTACACTCAATGCCAAAAGTCTACAATTTGCACTTGTTTTTCAATTTGATGGTTTTGGTTGATGATCTTGATCCTCTTGATTTTGCTTTGATAGGCTTGGTTGATGGTTTTGAACCTCTTAGTTTCTATTTTCAATGTTTATGGTTGATACCCTTGATCCTTTACATGTGGATTTTTTACATTGTAATTATCATTAAAGGTTAATTCTCTTGATACTTTATACATGGATTTCAAAAGAACATGAAGGAGGGACAAGTTGCATTACAATACGTGCTTAGCAAGGACCCTTCAACATGTGAGAGGACAATCCAAGCATTTCAACCCCAACACAAGTTCAACACTAGTGAAATGCTTGAAAAATCAATATTCAACCTAGGTAAAAGCCAAGGATGAACATAGCATTAATATTGTGTTGAATGCTTGTGATGCTTATTGCTAACCTATGTTAAAATTAACATTCTCAAAATGGAGTAGGCCTTTCAAATGGGTTAAAAGGAAAGCCAAAAAGTTTTTAATGTCTTGTTAACAAATTGGCAAGGTGAGGAGGATGTGAAGGAGTATGAAAGCTTATGGACACATTGTGGAAAGAAAAGAATGTCATTTTTGAGGAGTTTTTGTAGGGAAACCCCAACCTTCCATAGTTCTTCTTTTAAATGTTTTATGTTTGGGACGACAATCATAGACTTAAACCTAGTTGCCATACATTGAGCACATCTATCCCACTAAGGATTCATGGCATATTGTTGTGTATACAATAATGTTGGACATAACCTTTGACCTCATGAAGCTCTTCATCACAATGACAAAATTTTAAAAATAAGATGTTTACACAAAACAAAACAAACTCCCATCACCATAGGTAACTTATTGCAAACGATCAATTTTTGACATTGAGAAATATAGTCGACTTAGTACAAGTGATCAATTTTTGACATGGAGAGATTTTTGCATCTAGTTTGAGCTAACTTGACATCACGTAAATTCTCCCTTTTCATTTCTCTCATTCCTTTGTACATTTTCCAGATCTATGGTGTTTATAAATAAAGTTTTGCAGGGTTGCATCAAACAAACTACCTTGCTTCATAGATAGATACCTACTAGAGGTGGCCACAACCCTTAAAATAGAAAACATGACCAATGCACTTGTTTCCGTTTCTAAAAAAATGCTATCAGGAATCAGCTAGCTGATCTCAAAATTCCATCCGGAAGAGCTGGTGATTACGGATATACACATCCAATCACGGGTGGATGAAAGTGGTGGTTCCCTCAGAGAAAGAAGAAAAGAAAGGAAGAAAGAAAGAAAGACATCACCCACACCTTTCCTTCATCCACCCAGCTGTCACAAAACTGCATGCAAAATGGGAGATTCCACGAAAAAGCCCAAAAGACAGGAGACCACCACAACGGTGGCCCTTTGGAATTGAGAGAAAGAGACAAACATGACTTTTGGGTACTTAACAGGCTCCCTAAAGGAGGGATTCAAATAGGCCACTTTTGTGCCCACGGCCTTAGTGGTTAAAAACCCTTAGAAATCCCACGGATTCCTCTCCTGCCATTGGTTGCAAGCTTTCAACAAAAGCACAAAAATGCAGCAGGGGAATATTCAATTACCTACCTTCTTACACGCTTTCAACACCATAGCTCCCAAGTTCCAAAACACGGGGTGTATATCTTAAGGCAAAAGAAGAATTATGGAAATTCAAATATTTCACCATGCAAAAATATAATCTTCAAAAAAAGTCCTCTATAAGAAACAACCAAAATCCTTCAAGATATCATAACTCTATAACTAATTTCAAGTTTCAACACAAGCCAAAATATGAACTTTCAAAAATCCTCTTATTAAAATAGACCTACTACCTAGGAGCCAAAATCCCTTAAGCTACTATACTCTATAATGAACCTAAACACAATATCCTTGCCTTGGTAGGTGAGGCCAATAAAGGATATTCAGTTCAATTATATTATATTTTAGATTTAAGTTCAAAAAGCCCACAGCCGTTGATGTGACCTTAGTAGTGCGCTCACCGAATAAGGAAATCGATGTAAGGCCAGGCCTGATCACCCGGGCAGTTTCGAAAGGATTGGCTTTCAGGAAACAAGTCGAATAGGAAGGTAGAAGCCCTTTCGGGCAGGTAGAATCTCGACGGGCAGTTACGGGTAGACTTCCCCCCCGCTACCACTCCAGGTTTTTTTTTTTTTTTTTT
>Ga0116229_10005859_pt1 | contig 19904 bp, 9 predicted proteins | sample S1TSphgellanicum_3_FD_87313 | JGI IMG/M metagenome (GOLD analysis project Ga0116229, IMG submission 87313) | Host-associated microbial communities from peat moss isolated from Minnesota, USA - S1T2_Fc - Sphagnum magellanicum MG | ecosystem: Host-associated > Plants > Peat moss > Unclassified... | reverse complement strand
ATTATGATTCCCATGGATACAATTAGTATGACCACTAATGTGCCACTACTAAAGTACTACTGTTCAACTATGTTATAACTATAATATAACTACTCATAACTTATCGCTGATGCATATTCATTAGTTATTTATATCTTCATCATATGTGTTTCATTTTGAGTGATTTAAAATGTTATGGGAACGGTACTTCAAGTTCTAGAAATCATTTTTGAAGTGCAAAGGAAAATGAATAATGAAAAATAACAAAAAGATAAATAAATTCTCCAACTTACAAAACACGTTTTCTTTCTTTCTTTTTTTCTTTAGACCCTTCCCACTTTCAAACCTCATAATTTTCTTATTTCTTATTCATTTTAAACAATTTAAAGTGTTATAGGAACACCACCTAAAGTTTTACAAATCATCTTAAACTCTAATAGCAACAAAGCAACATACAAGTAATTTTTTGGGTGTATCGGAATCAACCTTTGTAGCATTTGGTGGCTTTGTTTTTTTGAGTTCTTGACCCCTTTTATTTTGAGGGGCCATAACTTTCTCAATACTATTCTATTTGATGAGTTTTATTGCACCAAATGCACCAATGGGAGGGGTTCAAATTTTGTTTAAACATTTTTAAAAAAGGGATCCTTCACCTTGGATTTAATTTACATTGAATGGTTAAGTGTTATAGTTGTAACTTAATTGCAATTAATGAACAACTAAAAGATTTATCCCATATGTTTTGTTTTCAAATCCCATGTTACAAACTATGTAAATAAGGTTTTTTTTTCTTATGTTTTCACATTAAAATACACATGCCATTTTGGGACGAACTTAAAAAGTTTAACATAAAGGCAAAACATAAAATAAAAAATAAAATTTCATGGTCATTCTTTAGTGCACTTAGTTTTGTGCTTTCCTGCCTACTTACCTACCTAAGCAAGTAAGTAGGTAAGTAGTGAACTAGTATTAGGTAAATACATAGGTATGTAGGTCTTAAGGCCTACCAACCAACCTCCTACGGTTATGAATGACCTGCCTAGCTACTAAAATATATTTTTTATTTTTCATTTTTTCAAAAATACAAATAATATGCCATGTGACAAATTTTTATTGTGCCACATGTCACAATTTCGGACCATCATTAAGAATCATAATGAATGGTGTAGATCAATATTTCCAAAAAAAAAATTATGTCCAAAAATCTTCATAATGCCATGTGTCATATTTAATATATGGATGACAATTAATGACGTCAATATGACATCATGTGTGTAGTTATAATGGAGTTGCATAATAGTTGAAAATGATTATTTTGATTAAATTATAATTGAATTGCAATGAGTTGCACCATAAATACAATAAGTTGCAATTCATGCAACTTGTCTATTAACACTCACAACATATAAATATAATGAGTTGCAAGGCCAATTCCAAAACACCTTTTCTTCATAGTGCAGGAACGTCAAAATGCTATAATCCTTTCATCATGGGAACAAAAGTTTTGATACATGTTGCAAAAGGAAATGTGTGTTATTAATGTTATTTCAACATAAAATCTTGTAACACAAGAACATGGTATTCTTGTTCAATATCAAAATTATAAAAAATTTATCAAAAAGAATAGCATGGATGCCTTAACCAACCAATAGCCATATGATTAGTTCAAGAAGATGCATTTATAGCTTGATGTAAATTATTAAATGTGTGCCACTTTGAAAGAATGTACATGAAATATATAAATGGAGGGGTTTGCCCCAATTATATTTGGAAATAAAAAATGGATTTGTTTAAATGCATGTTGTTGATTATCACGGGTAAAACAACTCACCATAAATGCCTAATACATGTAGACTTTGATTTTTGGTCTTTCTTGATCCATTGGGTTCTAGTAGATGTAGATTAAAATCCATTTTCATGATGTTCACAAGTTGGTGTGTATCCAACGAAGAAATAGGTAGAAATCCAATTTAAAAATAGATTACAATCATTTTGAACATGTTATGATGCCTTTTGGTCTTACAAATGTAATGATTGTATCTTTCATCAATTCTTGGATGATTTTGTGGTTTGTCACATTCATGACATCTTCACTTCTTCAAAGAATATCAAAGATGAACACTTTGTTTGATATCATCTAGAAAAACTAAAAGAAATGGGATTATATGTCAATTTAATCATTTGAAATTTTCATAAAAAAGATTTTTTTAACATCCCAAATACGTCATTTCTAGTGATGGCATTCATATGGAGCTTTGTAAAATCCAAGCCATTATGAATTGGATTCCCATATTAATTTGATGCTAAATATTTTATTGGATTTGTTAATTTTTATTGGTGTTTTAACATGTGTACCAAGATAATGGCCCCTTTTGACCTATTTAATTTGGAGGCATCAACCTTTTAATTGGTGATGTACATTTTAATCTTTCATTCACAATAAATTATTATTTTTGTGTTTTCAATGCTTTCCAAAACATTTATCTTAAAGATATTATCAATTCTAATTTTACATTAGAAGTTCAAATTTCATATCTTGTCCAAATGGTTATCATTTCCATCTTGTTGGTTTTTCTTTTGTAAATATTTTACGAATGAAATTAACTAAAAAATTCATGAATTTAAAAAATATCATCCATGCATTTTGGGAATGGTGTTTACTCAAAGGAGTTTAACATGATACAACTTCTATTTATAATGAAGATTGTTTGCTGGTTTTGTTTGTTTGTTATGTTGAGATCTCACAAACCACAATGCCTCCCATTGCACTCTTGGTACCATTGGAAAGCTATCAATCAGGGGTGTATCAAAGTGGTTTCATAATGTTTAGACTTAATAGTGCAAGAGTTATTGAATATTGAACAAGTTTGTCATTGAAAATTCAGTAAAATCACACACACACACACACACACACACACACACATGGGAAATTATAGGAAAGTCCTTGATGAGTAGGATTTAATGGAGATGATTTTGTAATTTTAAACCTCAGGTGTACAAAACATTGAAATTTGAGTAATCCTTATCATTGTAAATTCAACTAAATTACAAAAAATGAGTTTGAAAGGAGAAATTAGTTGGGTGACAAGTTCACACCTGGGCCAACAGCACATGCCACAATAGTCTTCAACATATTATGATTTCTCAGAGTTTGAATGGTTGCTGAACTTGATGGGCCTTGTTATCTTTCCACTTGCAATATATTATCATATCCGTCCTAGGAAACAACAAGGAAATCAAACACAACACTTTGTCATTATTATCTTGTGTTTAAGGAAATGAAACTGATAATCAATTTTTTTGCCATTATCCAATCTGAACACCATTGACTTCAAATATTATCTGTAACTTTTAATGGTAAATCCTTTTTATATGCATTCACAGCAATTTGGAGAAGATAACCCATTAAAGGCCATTTAGAAAATGTTAATGAAATTCAAGGCTTTTTGAAGTGTTTTAAAAAGTTTAAATTCAAGATGCCTGATATCAAGGTAGGCTCTTGTATTAAGCTTGTCTGTCCCTGATGAGTTAATTCAATTACAAGTTTTCCAAGCTTTGCATTACAAGTTTGTAGATAAATGTCTTCATATACATCACATACATGATTTTTTTTCAAAACATGTAGATTCAAAATCTCAAAAATCACTTCATTTTAGCATTTTGAAATCTTTAGATTTTTTAAAAAAAAATTTGTGAGATATTGCTAGTAAAAAAAGGGGTTGTATAAATGTGATATCCAGATGAATATAGTTTTCGAAAACAAGGTAACCAATAGTTTTGTATACAATATTCAGAGGTTTTCACTTGTATTGACCCGGAATGACAATAGAAAAATATACCCAGATTAATAACCTCCAATTGGATAGCCATTAATATTTGTTATACATCCATACTGATGCAAAATCAATGCTGAAGGGAAGGCCCACAAGGATGCCTTGTTTATATTGGTGAAATTTCGCCCAAAATTACATTTTAACAATTATAAATAAATAAAATGAAGTGATTGTTGGGATTTGGAATTGCCATAGCTTGAAAATAATAATAATAAATAAATAAATAAAATCACCAGATTTCTATACATGGTTCAAGTATGTAAACATAAAGGTATAGAAGGATGTTTGAATTTTTGTTTCATTTATATCCAAATCCAGCTTAAGTCTCCTATGATTGAACTTTAGCTGCATAAAAGAAAATCATAGTAAAAAAATTGGAAGGATGGGTCTCAAGCCCTTTTATTTTTGGTTCGATTTGTGATGTAGCCAAACTGGTGACCTTTACCAAAAAAAGGTTTAGCCAAATTTGACTATAGATATGAAAGTAATTTTTTCAAGAATCACATATTTTGGCTACATCTGGAATCTATTGTAGAAATATGGTGATTTAAGGTTTTTTTTCTCAAAAGTATTTTGAAACATGGCCATTTTTTTTTTTTTCAAAAATAATCCTGTATGTGTGGAAATCATATCTTTCAGGTTGAAAAAAATCCGAAATTTTCGCCACCAAATATTTTTATTAAAAAATCATTGTTGTCAAGCACAGCAAAATGTAGTAGATCCCCTGTGAACAGAAACCAACCTGTGGAGTGAGGCCATGATTAAGAAAGGACTTGAATTTCAGTGGATAGGTACATATATCATTGCTTGGCACTTGTTGGGAAGAGTTAGAATGCTCTCTCACATATGATATGTGAAATTTTCCTGCCATAGATTTTTGGCAGCTGGCTTTTCTGAAGGCAGCAAGCAGATTTCACCAGCTTGTTAGGTTTATTGGAAACTAAAAGTTGCCAAGGAATCCAATCTCTCTGGCTAGGTATTATTATGTTGGGTCTCCAGAAGAAAGATAAAGCAATCCCATCTTGGACTGATATCACCAGGAATTTTGGAATTCTACTTGGGACCCCCTGACTCTTCTAAGAAAAACTACAAGTAAAGGCAAAGGAAGAAAGTAATGATTTTTCACCTTTCACAGCCACCTTGAACACCTTTCTTCCTTTGACAGACACCTTTAGGTCTCCACACATCCCCCCCTATTCTGCTGAATGTAAAATGCCCTTGGCTGTTTTTTTTTAACACTAGCAGGATGGAAGTTATAAAGTGGAATTTCCCTCCCATGAGAGGGGAGGGAGTTCTGTTTATTTGTCGGGTGCTGTGACATTTCATCCAGAATTTTGTGAATCCGTTGGCATTTCATTGGGAATCCAACAATGTTAGTTGGTACTAGGGCATTACGTCATGTAACTCCCTTGGAGCAAGGAGTCTTTGAAATAACTGCCCTTGACCCCCATCTCATGGACAATTATTTTAAGAACTCCCTCCTCCTCAGGACTTACCCTACTCATTGAAAATAATAATCCCTTTCTATCATTTCCATTGGTCCTTTAACATTCTCACAAACCTACCAAACCTTAATTAGGTACACATTTAACTCTTAATTTACTCAAGAGAATTAATTAAAAAACTCAGACCAACAAATTCATCAATTTCGTTGGCCATAACATTTTTTCTTCACACCTACACACACAAGCCTATTCTATTCAACAGCTCTGTATATTAGTACACTAATACTATAATTCTATTTGCATACAGACAGGACTAATTGAAAAATTGAGAATAAACACATGAGAATAATGCCCACTTTACACTAGGAGTCAGGGCAAAAAAAACTTGAGGCCAACTTTGAGCATTTTTGGGTTGCAAATTGGCCCCAAGTTATTAATAAATGCTGGAACATGGGCCCCAGCGGTTGCACATTGGCCTCCCAAATTTGATGGTATCCTTTTTCGAGCCTTGGGGCCAATACAAGGCCATAAAGTTCAGCATTTATTGATAACTTGGGGCAGATTGAAAAGGTTTTTTTTTTTCCTCTTTCAGCCTTGACTCCTAGTGTAAAGCCCTTGGGGCTGATTTCAACTTTTGCACCAATAGGAATGCTGGATTTGGGTTGAACATTGGCCCTGACTCCTAGTGTAAAGCGGGCCTAAGCAGACCTAAGTGACATAAGTGACCAATTTACATCCCAAATTTCTTTCTCAGGGCCAACTTTGATGGAAATTGTCAGATGAAAGTCAGGCTTTCTTCATTTGTGCTAGGCTATCTAGCATTGTTACATCACCTCTGCATGCAAGCAAGCAAAAACATGGGAAAGGTCTTTTGCTGACAAGCATGCACGAAGCAAAAGAGTGGCACATGGTCATATGCCAGTCGTTCTTTCTGCAATGCCCAAAGTACAAGTCTAGTCTCTCTCTATTATGGAGATTAAATGATGTACCCAATTTACTAGTGCATGGCAAGGCCTAAAAAGCTTGTACTCCACATAGGTTTTTGCACACATAGCCATACCAGTTTACACCTAGTTTGCGTAGTCCCAAACATGTTTGGACACGTGTTGTCTGATTGTAGTTTTTGAAGATAATTCATGTTTGGTTACCTATATGGTCCTTGTCTTAGCTTTTTCTTTTAAAATTTGATACAATAAAGTTATCTTGAAAGTTTGTCGAAGTGGGGATTTAAATGCCTAGTTTGAGCCCTATAAGGAATGAAAAGAACAACATGGGACCCCAAAAATTATAAACCAAAATAATTGGGGATCAAACTGGTTTTTATATCAAAATCAGTGCAAAAGTTACTTTGGTCCCTAGTCTATGTTTTCATTCGTGCCCCATGTGAAGTTGTAGCCTAGACGAAGTTTGAGCTTTTTCAAGCTTTGCTTGAGCATGTTCATAAGTTTGTTCTTTGTTCAAATTATTTTTTTCAGATTTTCTTGGTCAGTATAGAGTGAGATCATTATGAGAGGGCCCTCTTGAGCTCAAATGAAGCTAAGATGAGTTGTGTGCAAGTTGTATTCAAGCTTTATCTAAGGTTTTTGCAAGTTCTCTAGTAGTTGTGTCTCCAAGTTGTTTTCAAGCATGAGTGAGCACATTTTTATGATTTTCTTTTCTTGGTCAACACATTGCCATTGCACATTTTTTTGACTTTTTTTCTTGCTTGGCACATTGCCCTTGCCACAACAAGCATGTAGCTATGACCATGACTTTGATGTGGAAAGTTGTGCTTGTAGTGGATATGGGGGTGTACAACCAATTTTTTTGGTACTTACAATCAAGCTACATCAATTTGCCAACTAGAACAACAAAATCAAAGCTCCTACCAATTTCAACCAATCAAAATGCCTTTCAATTTTCAATTTCAAGATAACTCTTGAAAAATTTCAAGCGAATATTAAGGTTCTAGAAATCAAGAGCTCAATCATTTCCATTTTTTTTAGTAGAACATGATGTTAATAGACAACTCTTAAAAGGATGACTTTTTTGTTGTTGTGGCGAAAAGTTCAACTTGTGGCAAAAAATCTTATTGTCAATGTGGTCAATTGCCACTTGTTGTATTAAGGCGGCCCAACTTGTTCAAATGTTAGTTGGCACATAATTAGCCCATTCCCTCAACCATCCTCTTTCAATTCCTTCACCAAACTTTGTAGCCCAACCTATCCAAATTGTATTACACCATCCCCAAAATCTTTGAATTCAATCTAGTAGTTGTTTATTACCTTTTGTTTGAATGTTTTGATAATAAATCATATCCTTCCACATTTACCAATGACCCCCTCTATGTTATGGCATCTTTGTCAAGTAAGCAAATCATGTTTTGTGGTTGTGGGCAAGAATGTGGCATGAAATGTTTAATGCACTAGAGGTGGTTAAAATTGATCATAGAACATACTTTCACACCTTTAAAAAATACGGCATGGTTAAGCGATCTCTTCCAACAAATGTTGAATTTGAAATCCATTGCGAATGAGTGCTTGGAGACAAATGACCTTTTAATTGATTGTGAATCAAAGATAGATTCATTTGAGGACCCAAGATTAGTTTTTTAAACCTTTAGGTAGAATTGATATGTGAAGGACACCTTTGTGATGTTATAGGACAATGAATTCATATGTACCTATTTCAATCTTGTCTATTTTGAACAATCTCAAGGTTTGGTTTTTCATGAACATCTTTAAGGTCATGTTGAAAGGTTTGTTTCATTAATATAGGTTTGTTTTTAGTAATTTAAAGCTTTGGTTTTTCATGAGCACCTATGAACACATTGAATAAGGTTTTTTCAACAATGTGAATATATTTTGATCAATTTCAAGGGTTGGTTTTTCAATTTCATTTGTAAGGCCATGATGGGGGTTTGATTTACCAATTTGAGTCTATTTTAAACATTGCTACAAAATGTGGGTTCAACATCCCTTGGCCAAAATGGAATTATGGACCTTTGATATAAAAATCTAAAGTTAAAAAGTCTAGAAGAACTCATGGTTTTTTTCTTTTTTGGGAACAAATGGCCAAGATTCATAACATACATGGTTTTTCTTTTAGGGATAGGATTTCATGCAAATAACATTTTTTTTGTGATCCTTTCAATTAGAAAGTGAAAATTGGCCCCCATGAAATTAAAAATTTGATTGGACATTTTCTTAATATTTAGTTATGCTTAGAATTGTTGCTTGTTGGTTAATATGCAAATTATACCAATAGAAGTATGCAACTCTAATATATATGTAAATATAAATACAAGTATGAAGAACCCAATTTTCCAATATGTGCACAAAGCAAGTTGTGTGACACTAGATCAAGGCCCAACATTATCAAAATTAATAAAGTCATGGCCATATAAAAACATGCACACATTTTTTTTCAAATTCATGCCAAGTTGGAAAATTGTGAATTTCATCAAATTAAATCAAAAAATTCCTTGGCTACATGATATCTAGAAATGGCATTCACATTGAGTTTGTAATGCTCAAACCATTGTGGATTGGGCTACCCCAAATTCTATTCATGACATTTAGTGTTTTATTGGATTTGTCAACTTTATTGACAATTCATTGTGCATTATTCCACAATACTAGCTCAACTCATTATTTGATTTGGAAGGATCAAACATTTTGCTTGGGGCTCAATGTTGAAGCCACCTTCCAATCTTTGAAAATTTCTTTCATAATAGTTCCATTATTGGCTCATGTGAACAAATAAATGCTTTTGACTTAGCATTAAGAACCATGTTCTCATGACATGGAAAATATGATATCTTTTTCATCTTGATGTTTTTTGTTCTCGTAAATTTTCTCCTATTGAAATCAACTACATTATATTCATGATGAAAATTTTTTGTTGATACATTTAACAAATGGTGTAATTTACTTGAAAAGGTTCAACTTGCAATTATTTTGTATTTAAATCATTAAAAAAAATTATTTCATGATTATTCATGTTTTGAATCAATGTCAACCTCAATGGGGATTGTCATTATTTCTACTCCAAAATCTAGTTGATTAATTATCACATACAAACTTAGGGAACAATAAAGGAAACTTATGCCTTATCCAGTCACTCATAAAGAGGGAGATGAAATGTATTATCAATAATGATATGTTGTTACCAAGTCTAAACACTTTTGATTTAAAATGTTATTAGTAATTCTTGATCATAAAACCTTTCTTAATTACATTCATGAAGATTTGGTGAAACACTCCCTAGTTGTTATTTCCATTAAGGGTCATTTTAGGAATTCCAATTGAATTCAAAATCTTGCAAGTGATTATGACAAACTTGAACAAACTCCCTATTAAGCCTACATCTATAATTATTGGTTAGAATCTACATTTGCATCAACAGACAAAGTAGTTGTCTTCATAACTTCTTGTTGTGTTTAAACATATCCAATGTAAAAAAATTGATCATTTCATAACTCCATGACATTCATGTTGAATGTCCTTCACAATTTCAAAATGAAAAAGTTGAAATTCTTTAGAACCACATGCACCTAGGGGATAAACCCCCCAAACACAAATAGTCAAAACCCCGTTCACATTAAATTATGCTCCCCCCAAAAAAAAACAATCCTCCCAAAAAAAGTTTTATAATCAATACCCGATAAGAAATATCCTACAAATACATGTATTGTCCCAATAATTATATTTTCTCAACCTCTATTGCTATCATATTAAACATGTTCATCATTTAAAAATAATTAAAATTTTAAATTGTCATCATCTATAAATTATAGTTAAGTGTGTAACTTTCACTTGCACATTCCCTCACACTTGATTATTACCTATCCTAGAGTTAAATCTTGATTATTAGTGGAATAGAAAATATGATAAAATATTTAGTTGAATTCAAACAAGCTGCTTATTCCTACCATCATTTTTAATTCTTCAAAATGGACCTTCCCTATCGGTTTAGTCAAGAAATCCACATGTTCAACAATAGGAACATATGAGTGGTGATAAGAATATAGGGATTCATGTGTGGTACTCTTCAAAGTGATAAATTATGTAGACCCTCAAAATTAAGATGACCAAACTATTGGTGTGAAATATTGGCTATTGCTTTAGTATTCAAACATTCACTTGAACTAGGATCAAACTTGTACAAGCCATTAGTCCTACTCATGAATCCTTTCTCAATCACATTCTAATGAATAGCCTATCATTCAAGAATTAAAGTTTTTTTTTTTTTTGAAGATTATGTAGTATCACTTATCACTAATTGAGCCAATAGAAAGGAGATTTTCTAAGTCAAATTTAGAACATAGAGGATATTCACAATATATTTGTTCCTCCCTTGTTTTTACATGTTACACCTCCCTTGACTTGCATATTATTTGTTACACCACTAGTAGATTTGATCCATAGAAGAACTACAACACTAATCATGACTCATTTGTTGAAGTTGGATACATTTCCAACCACTTGTTTGGATGTTCCTAAATCAATGTGCTAGTTGTTATCATGTTGATAAGAAATCCAATGGGAGAAAATCAACTTCAAACATATTTGCTACATTTTAAACCTTTTCTTCTCCTTTTTTAGTATGGGGTGATTTTTTTGCAATATTCAAAAATTATGATTGTGGATATATTTAGTGAGCATCTTATTGATCCAACTCATTGTGGGGTGGTAGTAAAGTTCACTTCAATTGTAACAATTTCTTGCTTTATGACAAATTGGGTGACCATGGTATAGCCCATGTCCTTAATATGCATTATAGCCTCTTCAAAATGCAATATTATCACCTTTGCCACCTCCATTACAATGTGTTGTTTTCCTTTGCTGGTATTGTCCTAATCTGCCATACTATCCTCCATGTTGTGCTCAAAAGGATCCAAACTAGGAGCTTTTATAGCTTCAATATCTTCCACTTTAAAACACTAGGACTTCATTTTTGCTAATCTTGATGTTTTTTGCCTTTTTTCTTTGTTCCTCTTGCATGAATTTCCTTGATAACTTACTTTCAAAAGAGGGAGTTCATCTTGACCCCCAAGTATTTGAAAGAAACTTTAATAATTATCATATAGAACATTCAATAGTATATGCACTAGTCTTCCATCATATACAACCTCACAAGTATAATATCTAAATGTGTGATCAACTCCTTCAAATTTTGTACGAAATATGGGATTAAAACTTTTTTTTTTCATGTTGATTGCATGTAACTTGTTACAAGAAAAAATGTTCTTGTGACATTTTGGGTGTTAAAAAAATTGTTTGATTTTTCCAAACAATAATGGGATCATCAACATCAACAATATATAAGATAATGTTGTTATTTACTAATATAAGTAGTATTGTTAACGCTTTGTCTTTTTTATTCTAGATGATCAATGTTCTTCTCATTGTTGATGGGTTCACAATGTTCATTAGATTTGGTTCATATCCATGTGATGATGGTGTTGAAATAGTTACAAAATTCCCAATAATTGTTCCTTGAAGTGGGTTCATTAGTTTCCACAAGTTTTCCTTTTTAAATAATGTTCATATTTTGACCTTCCACACTCCAAAGTTAGAAGTCCCTTTGTACCTTGCTACTTTTCATTGGATTCATTACCTACACTTCAATGTTCATGGCTATATGTTTATTCAAAGTTACCCAAAAAATCTCAACTTATTGTAAATGGGACACTTAAAATTATTGTAAACAAACTCAAAGTCTATGTTCTATTGTGAGATTATCAACATTAGTACAAACAAATTTAATGCTCTAATACCATGAAGAAAGCAAACATACTTTGTACAACAACAAAAATGATGTACAATTACCTTATCCTTTGGTGAGTTTCGCCCCTTTGATTAATAGAGTCAAACTTACTATAATTGTTGATGTAATGTGGGCCTATGAAAACTAAGTATACAAATGTTTACATTTTGCCATAAATTATGGCAACCACTTCATTGTGTATTTCTACAACTTAAAAGGTCACTCACAATTTTTTATATTTATTCAAGAATTGACCTTCCTTAAAATCTAGAAGGCCATTATTTGTAAATAGTAAAGTGTGTAACATATATTTACACCTACTTATGGAACTCTACACAATTTGTGCCTCCACGATCAACACTTGTTTTACCTAGGAACCCCAAAAAAATGTATGTTTTGTTGTTGTTGGCTAGGTTTGAATCCACAACTTTAGAGAAGTAGAAACTAGTACTCACCACCAAACTATTTCCTACTACTTTCAATAGCAAGATTATTTCTTATATTTCTTTACTTTTTTATAAAACATTAATAAAATCATATGCAAAACTACATAGTAAGGCATTGCATTGATACCTAATGATGTTGATCGAGGGTATTTAGATTTTTTTGTATCACATGTGAACATAAACTCAAATCAAAGGAGAGTTTTATTGCATACAACCTGAAAGAACACAAGTAATGTGCTAAAACTTATCTCTTAGGATGAGGAGGAAGTACAAGTTACAACGTTGAACTACATACAAAAGTGTTAGGGCTTGTGTACCCCCTTTGTCAAATTAGAGAAGCATATGTTGGTAAAAGTCCCTTATTCTTGTTAAAAGCAACTTACAACTTGCATGTCTTTGCATGGGTCACATGCAAATACATCTAGCATTGAAGTAAAAATTTCAACTGTGCAACTCTTAAAAACAATTCAACACACCAATTTGAACAATCTCATTGGCCACAACGTATTTTTTCTTCACACATCTAACGGATCTATGAGGCTGTTATAATATTTAAGTGCCGGTCTACTGAGGAGAAGTCCTTGAAATAATTTAAAGCTCCCATTCTAAAAATCCCGTTAGCCACATAGCCTTTTATCATCCCAAGTGTTCCACATCCTGTGTACATTTGAGTATTTTTTTACATTAAACATTATATAACCCTTGTCTGTTATCCAAACAAGGTTAAAAAGAAACCGTAGTAGCACTGCATTAGATTGTTTGTTTGTGACAAGTAATTGTAACTTAGGAGATATGAGATGGCACAAGTGTGATCATGTTTGCTGGCAGATTTATGTCTGCATTTTTAGGGTTCGGGGGACTTTGGTCATTGGCATGACCTTTTTAGCTCCTACCATCATGATCCATCACTGTGAACTATATAGCAAAGATTGGAGTTATCTGTAACATACTCCTACCCAGGGTTCCTGGGCCCCCAGTTTTGCCAAATCTAAGGATGAAATCGAAAGTCAAGATGAGAACAATACACAGGAAAAAGAGGGGATCAAACTGGTTCTCTTGCCTAAATTGATCCTCACATGAGTTTCACCCCCAGTTTTGGATTTGCCTTATCTGTGCATCTGTTGCTGTCTTGTCCTAATAAATTCCTGCAACTCTTGTGAACTGATATCCAGTTTCATTAAACAATGCCCAGTTTCCTGCACTTTAGGGTGAGACTCAAGGGTGATGAAAGGGGGATCACAGGGTCAAACTAGGTCTCAAAGACAGGGTGACTTTAAAGATAATTTCATCAAGTATTGGTGATGATGACATGGATGGAACCAGAGAGAATCCTGCGGTGAAACCTTTTCCTTCTTCTTTATATTCTTTGCATTTGTACACAACTAAACCCATTCCAGATTCCAGACAAAGGTTTGAGGTCAAGGATTTCTCTCCATATGCAGGTTTTTGTTTGCTCATGATTTATGGCGAATGGGGACCATTTCTGGTGATGAGAACAAAGACTCAAGGTCACCTTATGGAGGGTGGGTTGTTGACCTAAGAACTTGAATGCAAATCTCTCACCCTTGGTAATGATGCACTATACTGGGTGCGTAAGATTGATGGGGGTGTTCACACTAGCTCAATATGGCTGAAATGTGTTGTTGGCTCATTGCAACAACATGAGCCAGCCTTTATTTTACCTGGTGATGGCGGAACTTTGTCAAAAAGCGAAACTAAGAATCAACAATTGAAGAAATTTCTTCTGGATGAGCCAGTTAGGGTACATTGAAAAAAAAATCAAAAATCAAAAATCAAAATGAAGGGATTTTGGAGGGTTTCACTCACAGAAATGAGGAAAAAAAGAAAAAAGAAAAACGCCAGATTTCTCTATTTGGTTTGAAGTGTGTACCCATAAGTATAGAAAGTTGATTAAAGTTTTGTAATATGTATATTTCTTGTAGCCAGATTTGGCTAAATCTTCCTAGAGATGATTACCATTTTTTCTGCATCTTCACATCAATGATCACCACATGGGCGACATTTTTAAAAATCCTTTAAAAATCAATGGCATAAATCATATAGAGTAGTGGTCAGCATTTTTGTTACTGGCGAAATTTCGCCAAAAAGAAAATTCTGAAATTTGAAAATTGAAAATGAAGTGATTTTGGACAGTTTCAATTGCCATAAGTGAGGGAAAAAAATAGTAAAATTTGACAGATTTTTATATTGGATTTTCAATGTGTAGCCATGAGTTGTTTTAAAAGCTTGTATTTCTTACTGGTTTATAGCCAGATTTGGCTAAATCTTCCTAGGGGTAATTGCCAATTTCTTCTGGATGAGCCAGTTAGGGTACATTGAAAAAATTCTTAAAAAGCCCCTGGGGGGTGATGGCTCACTGCTATAGCCCCTACTGGGACCCTGGGGCTTAAAAAAAGTCCTGGGTTCAAACCCAACGGGGTGCAGGTGAAATTCCTGCTGGCTATCTTCTATTGGGCCTGACTTGGGGTCTTTGCCAACAGCTTGTCAGTCGGGTCTGCTGTTGCATGCCTATAAAAAAATTCTTAAAAAAACAATGGTAGGGGTGAATTGTGATCTGTGAATTTAATTTTTTTGCAAACTTTCGTTTTTTGTCAGAGTAAATTCGACAAAAAAATGGCAATTTTTTTTGTTTTGGGAACAAATCTTTGCACATTCCAAACCACAAAATTGAAAGGGGGAAAAAAAAACTGATTATGATACATTGTGATCATGAGAGACTTCAGTGATTGTTCTATAATATATGGGCTGGGTAGTACAATCGAAGGTACACAACAATAGATCGTTTGTTGGGAAGGTTACATAGAAGGTACATAAGCCTTCAGGAGACTTTACAATAGAATCTCAATTACCTTTACACCTACTGCCAAAAACTAAAGAAAGAGATTTCGGATTTTTCTCCTCAAACTTCTCTTTGTTGACCAAGCTTCATTGCTCTCAGAGAAAAATGGTTTGATGCTAAGTTAAGTGAAGCTCATGTGAGTTTTTCCCTTGGAATTGTTGCTTTCTATTGCACTGTATCCCATGGATATACATTATAATTCAAGGTTTGGATGGAGTTTTAGTTGTCATGCTTTTAGACATGGTGAAAGAGGTATGTTTCATTGGAAGTGATTTATGTAGGATGAGTATTTTGGTGATCGTCACTTTGACAATTCCAGAGTCATTCTGAATTATAATTTGTCATAAATCAAGTTTTATTTTGAAGTCATTTTATTTTATTTTGTTTTGTTTGTTTATATTTTGTTGTTTGTCTTGTTTTAATGTTTTTGTTTGTTTGTATCTTTTTGTTTGTCTTACACCCTTTCAATGTTTTTTTTTCTTTTGGATCTGTTTGTATTTTTTTGGGAACTTTTTTTAATAAATTGAACTTTCGTTGACATTTTTCCTAGCAAATCAAAAATGTAAAAAAATATTTAAAAAATAAAATTACATAAAGTGAAATTTATAAAATTTTATCTTTGGAAAAATAAAATAAAATAATCAAAATTATTATGTTCACAAAAAATAATGTAATCATCATCTCTGGTAGTGCAAAACAACACAAGCGTTTAAAACATGGTGAAAGGGGTAAGAGGAAACCAAATTGTCATATGGGTGCCTAAATGAAATAGCATCAGTTGACAAAGAGAATGTGAACTTCCTCAAAAGAAACCTCATCACCAAGTTCCAACATTGGAGAACTGTGTAGAATTCTAGTGGAAAACATTATTATACCCCTTTTTTTTTCAGGGTTTTTGGGGAGGCTTCGTTATTGACTCTTCATAAAAGGTGCCTACATTTTGAACACTTCAGATGAAGACTGTCCTCTTCAAGATTTTGAGGTGTGCAAATAACACCAAAGGGATGCTTTTAATCCACAATGGCACCTACCAATATTCCACAGGATAAAAATGGGGAGCATTTTTTAACCGCGATGATCTTACTGGCAGAGGTTGGTTCTCACAAAACACCCAGGCACAAGGCAAGCCAGTACGATACGCCAGTTTGATGGGCCCTCCTGTTCATAGGCCTGGTTATGTCCTGATATCATGACATTGCCAACACATTTCTCAAGTTTGCCCCCACAAGCATATGTGTGAGTTCTACATGAGTAATAGTTAACGTTTGCAGTGCCCAAAGTCCCATGGTTTAGTAATACCCTAAATTGAATACACCATGCCACATGATTAAGCCCTAATTGCCATGTAAGCGGAAAATGGTCAGGAGAGTTCCTGCAAGAAAATTGAAAAACTCAACTTCTTATCGGCTATGGATCTCCAGGGGGTTTCCCTACTTGCTTGCCTACTTGTAAAAGACAATGAATAAGGACAAGAAGAAGCAGCTTGATTCCCTGGGAAACATCTTCTTCGCCTAGTGTGTTGTTTCTGGGTACCTATTGTTGGTTCTATTAGTTAGTTTTGCGACCCATTTTTCTTTTTCTTTTTTTGCATTGTGTTACTTTGATTGGCCCATCACCCCCCAAAAAGATCTGAAACTTTTAACACTGTCCAAAATAGAAGTTTGCACTCCCAAAATAGAGTGATAAAATTGGTTCCCTTTGACCCACACCTATGTAAGTTGTTAGAATTCAATTTTGGGCAAAGGGTATGAGATAACATGTGGTGGTATTAAGAACATCTTGGGGAACAAGATCAGGATGCATTGAGAACCTGATATGAACATATTGATAACTTGATGTGAACTTTGTGAGAACGCATTGAGACATCAAAATCCAAAAACCCGTGACCTCCCACCTTCCCCAAGGGGGAAAAAACTGGGCCTCTTGGTTGCCAGCTGCCTCATCTTGCCAGGAATTTATGCTATTAACTGCATTCTCCACCCTTTTTTTCCTATACCAATACCCTCCTCATGAGGGTACCTATTCACATACTTAATACTTACCATTACAGTGAGATGGGTGACCAACCACAGAATTGCAACTCATATCAATTAGTTGTGACGACCCCCAAAGTTCAACTTTTTTCCTTGGCCATTATTGATTGGTCCATCACCCCAAAAAAATGAAAAATGATCAACCTTTGGACAGTCCCAAAATAGGTAGTCTCCTCCTTTTGGGCTGCTCATATAGGTTAGAAGAGTAGAACTTAGGGCAAAGGATAGGGGATAAAGTGAGGTGTTATTGAGAATGATGATAACTTGGGGAACATAATGGGAACCAAAAAAGTTCAAAAAATCCACCACCCTTCCACCCTCAGCACTAGAAAAAAACTGGGCCCCTCGGGTGCACACTGGTCACCTCATTGGCTGCCAAGACTATCGATGCCTACTTCTCGTCTTCGCCATTTTTGGCCTAGGCTTAGTGACAGGGACACAAACTGTGGGACATGGTGTAAACCATCCAGCACGAAGATGCTTGAGCCTAGGGACAAGGCTCTTAGTCACGTTTGGCTAGAATCAAATCTAAATTATTTTCCCTTTTGATGATAGCCCCCAAGCCTCGATGCAACATGACTGTCCACCATTTCCATTGCCCCTAGAGTAATGGCTACTTTAGACACTGGACCGTAACCAAACCAAAGTGGGCCCAACTTGATGTAAATGGGACCTTAAATTTGGACTCACACTTATAATTAATTGGCCAATAGGAAATACGTATAGCAATTTCCTCACAATTTGTCTGACCTTCATAAGTTGGAGCTCCGAAATTGGAACAATTAATTGTTCTGGTCCAGATTACAAGACTCCAGACCAACCAAGAGAACTTGGTTTCACCTTCATGCCACCCAAACATGTCTGATCCCAACTTCGGTATTCTGATCTGGGGTTGAAAACAAATGTGCCTAGTTTTTGCCATCCAGTTAATAGGATCATTGTGTTAAAGTTTCCTTTGAATTTGGCCTCATATGTACTGTGCTCTTAAATTGGATTCCCTCTGTCCCCATTCGTGTTGGACACATAACCTTGGCTGGAACAGCAGCTGCACCTGCACTATTGCAAAAACCATAACAAATTTTCCTTTGTGTTGCTTCTAAACATTATGAACGTACCAACCTACTATAAATAAGTTACTCACGCCCATGGAGTGGGGCACTAGTGTAGGAAAAAATAAAGAGAAAAAAATCATGAGAAGTAATGAAACAATATAGCTAGCAATGAAGAGGCCCACTCTTTTTCCTTTAGGGACCGCTTTGGGGGTTAAACAGCACCTACATTGGTACCATGAAAGGATGAACAACATAACCACCTTATGGTGTATGAAGAGTTCGACTAGGTATGTAGTGTAATTAGGTTACTTGTTGTAACTTAGTGTACTATTCTAGGTGATCCACCATAGTCTTTTTTTTTTTTTTCAAACTTCACTCGACCATCGTTGCCCACAATTCCATTTTTTTCAATTTCATTTCACACTTCTAGATTCGCTCATTGCCATCACCCATGATGTGCAACTTTGACTCATTTGCAAACTCCTCATCATCATCGGTGTACCTTGCAACTCATCTCAAATCTCCTATTCAGTTTTATTGTCACGCTCTTATTGTTCATCATCATGTTCTTGGTTGTTGTTGACATTGTATTTCATCTCACACTTTGGCTTGTCACCAAAATTGTTGGTCAACTTGTGTTCTTGTTCCTTATGTTCTACTTTGTGTTTTATCATTGTGCCTTTCTCTACTATAGCCGCCACCATAAGGGTTGGGGTTGGATGTGCAATTCTAATGTTGAATTATGGTTACAACTCTAGTATGAGGTGTCATTTTTTAATGTGGTAATCACTTTTTGTTTTTTTAATGTTATTCCAACTTATAAATGACAAGTAAATGGTGATATAAACAATGTTTGATGTTGCTTTACAACTTTGAACATGTGGTTAATTGAAAAAAATCTCAAATTTGAAATGTGTTATGATAGTTTTCATGTTATGGGATTTTCTCAACCAACCAAATAGGCAACCTTGTTGATATTATTTACAACAATTATTGATCTCATGTTGAAAGTGTGCATATGTTGGGAGGCTCAAGCTCATCAATTTGTAAGTACATACCAATGAATGTTGTTTTCATGACATTTATGCAATTCGTAATGTTTTTTTTTTTAAATTGCTATTTTGGAATCTATTTATTGGTAAAAACTTGTTAATAAGGTGTGTATGAACATAGTTCTTAAACATTTTTCAAAGTTATGATGGTTTGAAATGGAAGTGTTACTTTGATGAAAGTGAAGGTGGACTAGGAACCCATTAAGTTGATTGTTGCACACTTGAATGTGAAGTTTCATTGTATAATCAAATACTTGATTTGAAAGACATGTAAAGTCTAAACATTAAATGATATCACTATGAAACCCTTCTTTTTCAATAAAGTATGAGTTGTTCATGTGTGTGTTGTGTATTGTTCTATGCATGGAATGTTTTGGAATTGATAAGTTGGCTTTTGATTTTCAATTACTGTTTTCACTAAATAATTTTCACTTTTGTTTACAATAATCGTAAT
>Ga0116229_10005858_pt1 | contig 19905 bp, 16 predicted proteins | sample S1TSphgellanicum_3_FD_87313 | JGI IMG/M metagenome (GOLD analysis project Ga0116229, IMG submission 87313) | Host-associated microbial communities from peat moss isolated from Minnesota, USA - S1T2_Fc - Sphagnum magellanicum MG | ecosystem: Host-associated > Plants > Peat moss > Unclassified... | reverse complement strand
CTATTTACCCCCCCCCCCCCCCCCCCACCCACCCCCCTGGCCAAAAATGCTTATACATATAAGATCACCATGAAATATTAGTAGCATAATCTTCAACAATGCCTCTGGTAGTATTCCATACTTGTATAAGTGCAGATCTTTTGGGAATAAGGAAGTCAAATGAGGAATCAGTGCTAGTAACTTCCTTGTTCCAAATATATCTTGTATATTTTTTCCAAATTTACATGGGAACAGATAACCATAGAAAAACACCAACTCCTCCATAGGGCCTTTTGAAGAACTAATACTTTTTGCAACACTAGCCATGTATTGACCAAACTCAAATTGCACCTTCTTTACAAATACAGATTTTAGAATAGTTGTGAATAGGTGCCTAAACAACTTTTAGTCACAAACACAAACAACGACTTTCAAAGTCACCTTTGCCTCCAACAAGCTAGTTATGAAGGACTCCCAATCAGGTCCCTTCCATGCTACAAGAATCTCTTTCAATGTGTGTGTTGTGTAGAACACAACGATGGCATGTGGTGTTTGGTCCTATGAAAATGAAAACAACTTGGGTGTGTCAATAACCTCTTTTAATCCAACCATACTCCTTACACAATTGAACTTGCAATGTGTGTCCAGAAAAATATCCTTCATTGCAAGTGCCTATGGAGTGGCACTTTGGACCCTTATCAATAGTGCAAATTTAAAGCCAGATGGAGGAGCTTCATTGGATGGGTTTAGCCTCATTTTCTTCAAGTAAATATCCTTGAAAAGTTCTGCATCTAGAATCGAGAAAAAATATTTTGTCCATCTTATGCTTCACTTTTAAAACATGCCATTTTTCATCCTTGTATGGCCTTTGATTATTTGTTATTGGCTTTGGAAGTCCAAAATGGATCATGATTTCATTCTAGATTATGGCCTTTCTTTTGAATGTCTTGGATACCTTGCACATGGACTTCAAATCAAGTCTTCCACCATCGTTTGGTCTCTCACGGATAGTTACTATCCATGAAATAAGCCCTCTTGCTAGCTTTTCCAATTGGTTTTCCTTCAAATTGGCAAGACAACCAAATGTCGATTTTCCAATCAGTTTTGGCGACTTTGTAGGAACATCACCAAAACCATCTAAAATGTTGCATCTTTCCCATTCCACTAGGATAGTTTCCTAGAGGTGGATAATAATGTTGAAGGAAAGAAGGATGTTCATACATTCCTTTGTAGACTTAATGTTCAAAACATGTTTCAATGTCACCTCAAATTGCTGTAGATAACGAATTGAGGATTTTGAGAAACCAAGAAGCTAAATACATCACTAAAATTATGACAATGTTTATGGGGTTTCTTGTTTTACCTTCTATTTTTCTAAATGCCAAATAGACGAGTCAAGACTTGGAAGTGGTCTATTGTAGGAGTCCCATATCCATTGCACATGTATAAGGCTTTCACAATAGGATGGATTCGTGTTCATGGCACAATCCTTGTTGTTGAGAAGTTTGGAGATTTTGTAAATCCTCACAAAATTAGTGTCCCATGTTACCACAATCTGGAACATGTTATATACTTGCCACACCTCCAATGACATATTGTCATCCGCAATCAGTTGCTATAAAATGAAGAGTAAGAAGCAACAAAGACAATTCCCTCGTTTATGGACAAATCAATTTGAGGCAAGACAATATAACAACCACAATAATGTAAGAAGGAGGGATCAAAATAAACACACATTTGCAACCTTGATTGTGTGCTGCTTGCCGACAATTAGAAAATTGTGATTTTGAATGTCCTCCTAGTTTCATGGGCGTCTTGGTAGTATGTAATCTAGCTATGTTGGGTCTTCAAGAATTGCAAATATTGGGGCTTTTGTGTCAAACTTGTTGTACTATGTGATCAATCTTCTAATTTCATCAACATGAATGTTTAACACTAGCTGATAAACAATATTTGGGGGAGACTATTTGAATCTTTCAACGGTAGTAGTCATGTCGAGAATTGAATTGTGACCAAAAGGGGAGCACATAGAGTATTCCTCTTTAATTGATTTATCAACAAAACGACACTCCTTTGCATTGTACCCCTTATTAGTTTTTGCATGCACAAGTTTTTCCAATACTTTCTCCTTCTTTTGTGCGTCATTGGGTTTTTTTCTCACCTCCTTCCTTGGATGTTGCATAGCTAAGCTCTCCCCACCTCCCAATGATGCGAATGATCATTCAATGATTTCTTTTTCAAACTCCATCTTCTCAAGCATCTAAAGTTCATGAAAATTTGTCCATTTTTCGATGATGTCCTTTGCAATTTGTGATGCAAGGCCACAAATTTTGAAACCTCGGTCAAAGATGAGGTTGTTGTTCATTTTCATGCATGGGCAAATGCATGGACCTACTTTTTCCTCCTTAGGTCTTCAAGAAACACCACCATCATCCCCAATTCATGTGCCCAAACCTTGATTGAGTGGATAGGCCTTTTTTTGATAGAAACCTGATTCCCATTTTCAATAAAATGAAATTCCAGGTTACTATTAGAACTTTCCACGACATAGATTACCTAGGATGAAATTGTGAGCTAAAAGATGCCAAGCTTTGCTTCAGTGTATAGTTTGTTAGTTCCAACGTACTTCCCAACGATCTTTTTCAATAATGGTGGGGCATACTTGTATGCCAAAACTAGTTTAGTTAAACATCAATCACAAAAGATGGTGCATATTTTTGAACCATAGTATTCATGAACTCTTGCATGGTCTATAGAATGCCTAGGATTCCTATCTACATTTTTGAATGCCTGACAGCTACCAAATGGTCAAGATTAGTTTTTACAATTATGAATGTTTAGCGACCGCTAAACATTCAAGATTGGTTTTTGCATTCTTAAACACTTCACGACTATGATGCATTCAAGACTATTTTTTGTAATCTTGAATGCCTAGCAATAGCAAGTTGTTTAGGATTGTTTTCTGCAATCCTGAATGCTTAACGACCGTTAAGCATTCAAGGGTTTTTTTTACTATCCTAAACACCTAGCGGCCACAAGGCACTCAAGACTACTTCTTGGAATCCTAAATGCCTAGTGGCCACAAGGCGCTCAAGATTACTTTCTGTAATCTTCAACATTTGGCGGTCGTTAGGTGTTCAAGACTAGTTTTTGCAAAGGTGAACACATGGTAGGCACTAGGTGTTTTGACTACTTGCGAACATGAACACCAAGCAATCACTAGGCATTCAGAACAATTATCTACAATACTTAGGGTTTAAGGGTTCAAGGTTAGGTTTTGTAAGTGAAGGTTGATTGAGGCCTGTGAAATTGAGATTGCCATGGGCTTGAATGTTGATCTGATCTATTCACGGAATTCGCTTAATGTTGGGTTTTTTCACAATATCACACAAACGATGTAATTGAATAGATTTAAAGTTAGTTGCATAAGAACATCCATTACAAATTAGAACCTCTGAATGAAATAAGGTTGAAATGATTAAGATTTAGCTATGTAATTAATTAAAAACCTAATGCAAACAAAGATGTAATACAATTATGTGAAAAATTAAGAATGTCATGGACATTGTTAGTGATATTAATGTATAGTCTAAAAGATGAATGCGTAACGTAATAAGAAAATGAGATAAAACTTGAGATAGGTTGCAAAAAGAATGTGAGATAAAATGACAATAAGAGATATTATTGAATAAAATTATGCAAAAAGGGATATGGCATTGTCAAACTTGAAATTGATGTGGTTTGTAATGAATATTGAGGCAATGCTTCTTACAAACATAGATTAATGATAGGTACGGAATTGTTATGTTTACTTTCAACATAAATAGGATTCCATTATGAAGCTAAAGAAATGAAAACTTATGGTTTTAAAAAAAACATAAGAGCTTATAGATGGGGTCTTATAACATGAAGATAACAAAATGAAATTACATGCTTGCATAAGTAGAAGATTTCATAAACAAAATATTATATTTCACAAGGGAAAGAAGTGCACAAGGAAGAGAAAAAAACTCCTATAGTTCAATATGTGGTTGATTAAAGGATTTAGCAATTTATGGAATTAGCTATACTATGATTGTATAAGTGAATTCACAAAACAGTGCTTCAGCAATGCTTCATACATATCATAGTTGAGTTGTTATATGCTATACAAACTAGTGTAGCATATAGTAGTAGCATACATATGAAACAATATTACACTGGTTCATATAGCAATGTAAGTGTTATATGAACCAACACTTACATTAGTACCATGGTAAAAAACACAAAGTGTTTTTTAGTTCCTTCTAAACATTAGTTCCTAACATTAATCCTACCTAGGATTAAACTAGAATCTTTGAGTTCAAATTTAACATTTTTAAAAAACGAAGTTTTTCATGAATGTGAATGTTGCCTTAAACCTAATGTTTTACAACATCTTAAGGGAAGTGTAAGGACAAGATGGGAGGAAGGAATCTTGACATACCTGGAAAGTTGTTGTGGAGATGTCCAAATGCACTTGTCGAATCCAAGCCCATTGAAACCATGACCATTGAGTTCATGCACATTGAGATAACCCACAGAGGACAAAATAAAAAAAATAGGAAAGAGAATGATGACAGAAGAGAAAAAAAGAGTGACGGAGAAGGAAAATGATTTTGTGAAGTGAAGAGAAGTATGAAAAGAGAAGGTTAGAGAGAAGAATGCGGGAGAGAAGAATGGAAATGCAAAAAAAAAATGGAGAGAAAAAGGAAGAAAATGGAAAAAAGAATGAAACAGGATGAGGTGGGGATAGGAAAACCCTAACATCCTCATCTAGTTCTTTTGTCTAACATACACAAGTGTTAGTTTTATCCAAAAACATTTTTCATCCATAATGGATGTCGATGTCTTTTTGACATCATTTTGATAATAGAAGCCAAGGGTTTATTTCCACATTGACAAGATGAATAATTCTTTTTGTCAAAAAATGAATTCATCTTTTCATTTTAAAATTATGTATTTTTTTATCATCTACTATAATATTGTGATATGAGTTGTGAAATTATTCAATTTGGAGCCTATGATGATTGTGATAATTTTCAACATGGCAATGTCATATTTTCAAAAAAAATCATTTCACTATTTTCTAGATTATTTAATGATGAAATTGATTTACTTAAGGAAAGGTATTGAATATTATGTGGCCTAAATTAAAAACCTATATGTAAACCCTAAAATTTAACACCCTAAACCTAAACCCTAAAATTTAACATTCTAACCCTAAAATGTAACACCATAACCCTAAACCTTAAAACCCTAAAACTTAAACCCTAAACCATAAACCCTGAACCTTTAGAGCCTAACCTTAAATCATAACATTTAAACTATAGAACCCCTAAACTTTAACATCTAAACCTTAAACCCCAAATGAAACTTTAAATTTAAACCTTAAACTCTAAACTTTGAACCTTAAACTTTAAGACCTTAAACCCAAAGCCTAAATCCCAAACCTATATTTTAAAGTTGAAACCTAATCCGTAAACCTTAAACTTTAAACCTTAGATTTTAAAACCTTAAACCTAAACACCCTAAACTAAAATACCTTAAACCTTAACCTTAAACCCAAAGTCTTAAACCTTAAACCTTAAACATAAATCATAAACCTTCAACCAAATCCCCTTAAAAGCAAAATTGAAAACCTTTAAACCTTAAACCTAATGCGTAAACCCTATAATTTAACACCTTAACATCTTAAACCTAAACGTTAAACCTTAAACCAAAACCCTAAAACCAAATCCTAATGATTGAAACCTTAAATCAAAAACCTAAGGACACCAATTTTAAATCGTAACACCAAAACTTTAAAACATCTAAATTATATGAAAATAACTCCAAAATCTTAAACCCTAAACTTTAAGATTTACACCCCAAACTTGGGATTGTATGCTCACCATATTCTTGTTCATTTTGTAAACCTTTTTATTATTTCTTTTTTCTTTAGATATTTTAGGTGCTACTTGAAGGTCGTTTCTCAGGATTTGGTTCAATTCTTGTTAATGTCCAATTGGACTATGTTGATTTGGTCAATGGTGTCCATGATGATTGACATTTTTTAGTCATAGGATTTTGTAGAATGCAGATATTTTATGTCATTAATAATATTTGGATATAACTCAATGAATTAGTTTTTTTTCAAAATATATAAAATATTGATAAGTAAATAATGATTTCATTGTCATTACAGGCACATTGATCAATATGTACTATCCCAAAAAATAAAAATAAAATGATAATAGTTACGTGATAGTAGACTTTACATAGGGTTATGATTTAATTGTATATATGTTTTATTGTTTTATTTATGGTAAAAACATTGATTTGTTAATAGTAATTTACATTAAATATTAAGTAACATTAGACCTTAAACCTGATATAAACTTATTTTAACATTTTCTTTTTGAATACATTACCCATGTTTTATAAAATTTGAAACTATGATGGGATAAAAAATAGGAAAATTAGGAATACAAATTCATATTGTTTCCCATTTATTTTCATTCCAATAAAAACATATTAAGGGAAAATTTTACTTTTGAATGTAATGGATAAACATGAAAAAAAAAAAAAATTTGTAATTGTGACAAGTCCATTTAAAGGAAAAGGCCCAGGAATAAAACAAACCTTAAGTGCCACCTTATTAAAACCTTAAGGCTCCTTTAACTTTCCCCCAAGTAGCTTGACTTCAGCATTGATTTGAGTTGATCCTAGTATTTTGATTTAAGTTGACCTGTTTTTAGTGTGACTTAAAGTAACATCAACATCCAAACAAATGTGTTACGTCATGACAAACAGTCAAATATTGTGACAACCCTAATACCACCTAAAGATGGGTTTGCATGAATACATATGCAAAAAGTATGTTCATCTTCACAAATAAATCCAAATTAAACAAAAGAAGAAAATAATATAAAAAACCAAGAAATTTTTAAGTCATATTTTATCAAAATTTGTAAACGATTACCCAAAAAAAGTAAAACCTTTATACAAGCGTTTAAAGTAATCACAAAAAATTACATATGAGGTTATATTTGATGACATTGAATTTGAACCACAATCCACTAGACATGGATCAAAACTTGAATAAACCAAAATTAACAAAATCACTAGTATAAAAGTGGTTTGTGGTTCATTAGCCTAAATCATTACGAGACCTTAAAAATGAAATAAGTTCATTGCATTTTAATGATTTCACCCTGGTTAAAGTTATTTCACTATAATATCATTATGTAAACATCATGTTTCACTAATAGATGACATAATTCATTATTATAATTTATTGTGAAAAATAAGTTTATTTTCATGTTGTTTTAAATACCTTATGTTACTTTATGATATATCTTATATTATTTTAGGTTACCTTAATTATTCTAATTTATACCTTAAGTTATTATAAATTATTATAAATTATTATATTGTAAACTATTATACATTATTATACCTTAAAATATCTAGTTAATGTATTATAAGATTTTTACTTTAAATTATTTTATTTTAAGTTAATATATTTATTTCAAGTTATATTTTAGGTTATTCAAGGTCATTTTACTTCATGTTATTATAAGTTATTTTGTCCTAAATATAAAATTTTAAATAATATAAAATATAATATAATGACCGATGGTAAATTAACCTAGAATAATTAATAAAAGCCTATAAAAAAATTTAGCATAACTTACACTAAAATAATTATCAATAGCCTATGATAGTAAAACCTAAATATCTAATAAAAATTTATGATAGAATAGCCACCAATAACCATTAATATGATAATCACTAATAACCACCAATATACACCAATAACCAGTAATAAAATAATTCCACCAATAGCCATTAATAAAATAACCATTAATAGCCACCAATAGAATAGCCACAAATAGTCTATGGTAATGTAACTTAGAATAGTTAATAATAACATAAGGTTAAATAACTTCAATAGTAAAAAATAACCAACAATAGCTTCACATAGTCGAAAATAGCTTAAGATGAAATAATTTAAAATAGCCAAAAATAACTTACAATAATAAAAAAAAAAAGCCAAAAGTAACATAAAATAGCCAAACATAATTTAGAATAATTGAAAGTAACCTAAGGTGAAATAGTTAAAAATAACCAAAAATAACTAAGAATAACCATAAATAACCATAAATAATGTACGGTGAAATAGTTTAGAACGATGAAAAATAACCCTAAAATAGATGAAAGTAGCCTAACATAAGTAATAATATTATATTAGTAAAAATCTTATCCATTTATTAAACATTTTCTTTTTCAAAAAAAAATCATTGAAGTGTTATTGAATAGTGATATTCAAAAAAAAATTGTTCAAATGATTTTACATTTTCAAAAGGAATTAAATGAGTTTATGTATCTTATTGAAATAAATGTAAATTATGTATATTTATTATTGTGACTCAGATTGATATGAATGTTTTCAACATAATGTGTACATAGATCTTTTTGGAATTATTGGCTACAAAGTTGTTTTTATTTAGAAATAATGTAATTGAAATTTTTTATAATATGACATTCATGTCAAAAATGATCATTAATTTATTACATCTAGTGGCCACCACGTGGAGTTCATTACATCCACCAAGTTGTATAAAGTCTTAAATTAAAAATTTAATCTTAAATTAATTAAATATGTGTTCCAATGTGGATGCAAAAGCCTTTTCATTTGGATGAATGCTTCACCTATTTAATGGCCATATTGGTGTATGTCTAATGTATTATTAATATTTCAAACTATCAATATTGCAAAGCTTTCAATACAAAATGTGTTACATATATAAACAAATTCCAAACATTTGTATGGGCAAGATTGATTTTGACACCATGGATGGGCAAAGGATACCCACAATTATTTGAAAACAATAATGTTTGGATAAGTATGATTTTATTTTTTTCAATTTTGATAATGTAGCCAAAATGACCATCATCCATAAGAAGATTTAACCAAGTGAACATCTCATAATCACCTAGCTACAATCCTTCATGTTTAACCAAATTCCAACCTTCCTTGATTTGCATCACAAACTTAATAGCTCATGACTTAACAATGGAAATCGCAAAAAATTTGTCATATTATTTTCACATCAAAGATCATTAATAATTTATAATATGATAAATGATAAATTTATTAAATGATTTTATAATATGATCCTTCATGTGAAAAATGGTAATTAATTTGTTAAGTTTGGTGGCCACCAAGTGGAGTTCATTCCATCCACCAAGTTGTATAAAGTCCTAAATTAAAAATTTAATCCCATATAATGTCTTGTTGAATTTGCACATAATGAAAAAAAATGTTTTAAAACCTGTAACTTATAGGGAATTCAAACCCCAACCTTAGAAAAAGGTGGTACCCATTGCAATTCAAGTCCTACCTACATCCCAAACCCAATTAGAAACAAAATCAATGCAAGTTGAAAGACAAATGAACCTAGGAGTTATTTGAATTCTTGAACATGCAATTAGAAGTCAACATTATAGACCAAGTGAGATTTTGATGTGAAATAACATATGTATGCCAACCACCATCTAAAAAATAAACCCATCAAAGATGAATGAACCTTAAACCCTAAAGCCCAAACCTTAAACCCCACATCGTAAATCTCAAACCTTAAACCTTAAACCTTAAAGCCCAAACCCTAAACCTCGCATTGGAAATCCCAAACCCTAAAACCTAAAACCTAAACCCTAAACCTTAAACCCTAAAGCCTAGAACCTAAACCTTACATAGTAAATCCCAAACCTTAAACCCCAAACCCTAAAGTTCAAACCTTAAACCCTAAACCTTAAACTTCAAACCTTAAACCCTAAAGCTCAAACCTTAAACCCTAACCCTAAATGTAAACCCTAAACCCTAAAATCCAAACTTGAAAGCTTATATAAATAATAATCAATTATGAAATATTTATTGAACATTCGTGAATTTAAAGGTATGTTTTTCATACTAATTTGGTATAATTCTATAGGATCATTATTCATAAATAATAATAGATAACTATAATGTCAATTATTTCGTAGGTAATAATTAACCAATAATAAATTTATTTTTGGTTATTTGAAGTAGTTAATATACCTACAAGTGGCTACCACTTTTTTTTCTTGAAAAATTATCCGGAAAAGTGATATTCAAAATTCAAAAGTTGAACATCAAGTAATTTTGTAGGTTTTCATGGTTGAAGACAAATAACCCAATGTTTTCTTTCATTGGATTTCACTAAACCCAAATATAATGAAGGATTGTTACAAATTCTTCAAGCCAACTGTAGTTGCTAGTTATATGCTATAAATTTTTAGTTATAAAAAAAATCAAATGCATTAAATATGCAATATTAACTATTATTTCCAACTATTAGGATTTTGAATCTCTTCATACACGATGTAAATCTTTCTTTCGAACATACATGTCCATCATTACACTCGAAGTGGAGGCCCCATTCTCCCCATTAAAAGTTATGAAAGAGGTGGGAGTTCTAACCATAGAGCATTCTTGAGTGTCTTTATCCAATGACGATGTTTTTTAAGCAAGAGGAGCTCAATTGGGTTGAATTTGTGAATTTTCCTTCAAGGTGGATGAACCTTGTGTAACAATTTTCAAAGGAAGAGGGTGATAGGTGTTTGGAATTCTACAACAAACATTACAAATGATCACAACAAGGAATGACTAATGGTCTATGCTTTTTGGCGTGCACCATACCATTGAAGCAACAAATAGGTTGAAATACTTATTACTTGACATTTTTTAACTGCCGTTCTCAACAATTGAATAATCAATGTTCAAAATCTACTTTTCATTTTTTTTTCCCCTCATTGTGCATAATTGTTCTTTCATTCCCTCTATGTTCCTTCCATGTGTATTTCATTCTTGGTCTTTCTTTATAATGCAAATGAAACCGTACTAATAACATTTCATTTCCTTCACTCATGTTGAAGACCCTCTTCAACTTTTAGGTCACACAAAGCCTAACAACAAACAATGGATAGAAGCAATGCAAACTCCCAATTTCCATGTCTTCATCCAAAGGTTAAGCATTAATGTAGACAAGATTACATTTAAACGATATGTCATTTTCCAAATTCATCATTCCAATTCTTTTTAAATTCACGTGGTTTTAAACCTTCTCCATACAACTTTCATGATTTAGGGCTTCATGGGTATCCCTAATAACACACTTTTTGAATTACAGTTATTATGTCAATATAGTATGTTAAACACAATTTGTCAATTCTCTATTAGGGAGAAAGAACATTAGAATTTAGGATGTGAAATGGCCTAGAGTTCTATTCCTTGGAACATACATATGATTTGCTCAAATTATATTGAATGTAATTTTGTTATAATACCTAAGAGTTTGTGAACTCAGGTTTTGACTACAAAGTAGTGGAAGCAACCACATGCAATGGATTGAATAGATCTTCTGATTACACGACCAAAATCAAGTCCACACAAGGCACAAGGGGCTTGAAGCATTTGGAACCAATAGGTAATTTTCTGTAGAAATTAAACAATCCTAGAATAAAAAACATACATTTTCATTTGTGCACCTTAGATGCCAATGCTTATTTGTTAGATAAAAAACACAAATATTTTTAGTTTTGTTGAGGTTGTGTTTCAACATAGTACGTTTTCCTTTTTGTCATTAAGCAAGCAATAATTCCTTTTCAAAATGTACTTGATTCCTTTCCTTCCATGTTTTGTACTATTTTCATTTAATTAATACATCTTAATATATGTAATCACCTCTCTAGCATCAATTATTTTGTCAAGTTGTTGGGAATATCCAACAAGTATTAAACATGCACAATTTGGACATAATCTATCCGCTAATGAGAGAATAAATTAATGTAATATATATTATGGTCTAAAATTGAGAAGAATGCAAATCCCTAAATAAACGAGAATTAAAATACCACCAAAACCCAACATTTTTTACCATTGATTAGTTTGGTGAGAGAAACATTATGCCATTAATTTTGGTGAGAAAAACCTATTGACATTTTGGTAGAAAGAAACGACGAGAAAAACACCTTGTGGTTGCTAGGTGTTTCTTCCTAGGAATGTGTTTTGGAGAGATGCTTTGTGGCCGCCAAGTGTTTTTGGAGAGGGATATTGGTTGTAAAAATGCCTAGTGAATGCTAAGCATTTTTGTATAGTGATAGTGGGTGTAAAGACACCTAGTGGCCGTTAGGCATTTTTGTAAAATGATATTGGGTGTAGAGACGCTTGGTGATCGTTAGGTATTTTTGTGAAAGGATTTCGGATGGAAAAATGCTTGGCAGCTGTTAGGCATTTTTGTGAAGGGATATTGGACAAAGAAATGCCTAGCGGCCACCAAGCGTTTCTTTGGAAAGATATTCAATAAAGAAATGCTTAGTGGTCGCAAGGTACTTCTAGGCAAGGATATTAGGTGTAGAAATGCCTTTTGCGCATGAATATTAAGTGCAGAAATGCCTGGTAGTCTTCTGTGCATGAATATTAGGTGTATAAATTCTCGACGGCCGCTAGGAGTTTTTGGGCAAGAATAGGAAACACCTAGTGATTGCCAAGCAGTTTTCGACAAGGATATTAAGTGCAGGCTGCTAGCCATTTTTACGTAGCAGTATTGGGTGTGGCGATGCTTGGTGGCTTCAGGGCAGTTTTGCACAATGGTATTAGGTGTGGAGACACTTGGTGGCCACCATGCATTTCTACAAAGTAACATTGGGAACAAAGATGTTTGGTGGCCATTAGGTATTTTGATGCAATGATATGGTGCGTAAAGACACCTAGTGGCCATTAAGCATTTTTGTAGAATGATGTTGGACGAAGAAATGCTTTGCGGTCACTAGGCGTTTCTTCACAAGGATATTACATGTAGAAACACCTTGTGGTTGTGAAGCTTGTTTAGGTGTGGATATTGGGTGGGGAAACACTTGGTGACTGTTAGGCATTTCTCGTAGGGCAATCGTGAGCAAAACCGTTGAGAGGCCACCTGTAGATTCTATGCATGGATCTTTATCAGACAAGCTTCTTACATTCACTTGATGTTTTTAAGTGGGGATATTGGGCATAGAAATGTATGGTGGCTAAGTGTTTCATTTTATGAATGGTCAAAGAAGATGCTCCTAGTGGTTGCCAAACATTTTAATTGAAGGACGTTCATTGGAAAATTTACTTATGGCCGCAAGGTGTTTCAATCCAATGGTCTTCGTTGCCTAGCAACCACTAAAAGTTATAATCCCTAGGTGGTTGCCCAAAAAATGTAAGGTATTTTCCATTTTAATTTCTTTTTGCAAAATGGGTGGGTTGGAAAATAGATGTTATGGCCATAATTATGATCTTCAATCTAGTGTTGCAATCTATTTGTTCTTGGCTTAACATGATATGAGGGATTCATATTTGGTAGCTTTCTTACTATTTGGGACATGGACGAGAATGAAAAGGTGGAGATTGGTTTCGTAACTTGTAGAGATTTGTTAGTTGTTCTTATATATGGACCATGTGGAGTGGATAATTGCATTGTAGTTTTAATTCAAGATGTGAATGAAGATTGTGAGGAGTGGAAATTATTTTGTCTAATTTCAAATGCAAGATACTACGGATCAGCAATAGGAATAAAGGTTTTTTGGCCCTACAAGTATTTATTCTTGAATGATGAAGTTGTCTAGATGATAATAGAGCAATGTGACTTGATAATGGATGGGGTGAATAATCTTTTGAAGAAACAAGTTTTATGTAAGGACGATGCCTTGGCAGAAAATTTCTAGGCTAAGAACATCAGTGATGTGGAGAATATGGAAAATATAGTTGAAGACTTGCGTAATGAGGAATTACATGGTGAAATGAGTTATATTTCTAAGGATGGTGTGGAAGAGTCCATTGGGGAGTCTGGGTCTAATTTTATGAATGAAGAAATAAATGAAAAAAATATTGCGAAAGGCGATGAAGAGGTTGGTGGTGAAGAAAATTTTGACTGAAATAATGAGGATTATAACCAAGGGAATGCACATGGGAATGATGACGCAATGGATGGCCATGGTGTGAGAAGGACAAATTCAAATATAATGGGAATACATCAATTTGAGTGGTGAGGAGTTGAATGTGATCTTGTAGACCATGGTGGGGTTTTCATTACAAAAGGTTGGGTGGTTGCATGTGACCCACAGGAAGCAATTCTTGATGATTGGCTTGGGGAGGACCATGTTTGGTTTTGCATCTTGTATTGTATTGTGACTATGTCAACAATGATGACCATTTGGAAGTCGCCACTAATTCAGACAATTTTTGATGGGTACCCTTTTTAAAAAATCTCATAACATTTAATGAAACCCACATACTAGATGTTGATGATGTGGGAATAATTGGCGTAAAAAAAAAGAAATATTCCTTTCATATGAAGAAGCAAAATGTAGTTGATTCTAAGGGTTCCATTTCTAGAATTGAGAAAGTGTTGTCAAAAGAGTCGATGCATAATGTGGGTCTGGCAAAATGTTGCACAATGAAATGTTGTCAACATTTTCCTCGTGGAAAAACCTTGTTGTTGAAACAAGAGTTTTGGAATTTGTCCTTTGAAAATCGCAAAACATATGGTTTAAATATTCCAAGAAGGTTACATATGAGGGGAGATGGAAGCTGCTAAAAAATTTGTCATTATTCAAGGTTTGGACATCTACAAAATTACTTAGTACTAGATCATTGATCTCTTCGGGTTGACATATATGTTGTACAAATTAGATAGCAAGCAAAGTTGTTGGTTTTTACCACATGGAAACAAAGTTACACATAAATTATGTATGTCAAACCTGACAAGTGGAGTTTAATGTTCAATCATTGATTGATTTGTTTACAAATACCATGTCGTATCAAATGAAAGGGATTGGAAATGGTAGACAAGATGTGTGTGACATGTTTTGCCTAAAACATGGAAGAGTTTGCAGGAATGTAGTGATCAAGTGAATTGTATGAAATGACCAACATTTTTTGTTTCGATTTGGCAACAAATGCTTGGCGAGGGTGAAATATTCCTCATGAAAAATTAGTTTTTGAGAAATTGAATAGGATTTTTGAATGTATATTTGGTGACATACATCTATTATGGAGAGCCTAATTTTTTTTAAAAAAATATTTGTGGGTTAGCAGATAAGTAAGGAATTAAGCATTGGAGGTATTTTTCAATATGCTATGAGTAGGTTGAGGAAAAAACACCATCTAAATGTCAATGTGCGAAAGTGAGGATATGTGTCTATGAAATGCATTGTTTGTGAATCCCTGAAGGATTTGATATCCAAATTGGAAAAAAATAGCAATGAGGTTCTAGAGTATGAAGCAAAGCTAAGAAAACATATCTTGCACCAATAATCATGTAGAAACTTATACCACATTTGGAAGACACAATTAATGCGATCAAATGATGAATTCCTATGCATTATTCATGACAAGATGGACCATGCAACAATTGCGCTTTCAAGGTTACGAGTGTGCAACAAAAATGATATATGGGCTTGGACAATTGCTCATTACCTTTACGAGTATGATAGCACATGGTCACAGGGATGAAAAATATGCACAATATTCGAATGAGTTGTGGCCAATGATCCCAAACAATCCCAATTCACAATTGGGTCCTTGTTGTGACTTTTGCGAACTTTAATTAGAGGTGGCCTTAGTTTTAGAGTTGAAATTATTGTTCGAACATTCCTTGCGGAACTCATTGTTGGCACATATGTTGTAAGGGAAATCGCATTGCATATGTGAATTATACACCTTGGATCAAATTGTTAGTCTAAAGCCTTTGCCAAGAAATTTGTTGCTTCAAATGGATAATTGTGTTAAAAATAATAAGAATCAACATATGTTAGTGTTTCTATCATTGTTGACGGCGAAGGATGTGTTTGAGGAGGTCAAATTGGGATTTTTTATAATTGGCCATACACATGAAGATATAGATGGCTACTTTGGTTCATTGTCAAAAAAATTGAAAGAAGAAAATAATTACATTTTAGTAGATTTGATGAGAACTTTCATAATTTCACAAGAGAAATCATTCATTCTTTAATTGATTTAGGAAATTCCAAATTTTAAATCTTGGGTCCTAGGTTGTTTGAAGGATGGCCCTGAAATGCTGGTAGGGCATATTGATATGCATTTGTTTAAATTTTTTGTTGATTCATTAGGTTGGCTAGTGATGTAATATAAAGTTTCCCCCATAGATCGTGTTTGAAGTTCGATAGATGGGCTTTCGATTAGATTATGGAAAGTTAATCTAAACGATTCACCAAAGTTGCCTATTGGAGTTCCAAGCCCTATTTTATACCGCCCAATTTGGGGCAATGATGCATCAAGGTCAGTGGAAAGAGAAAAGTTTATAAGTTCTGGATTATCGAAATACATGGATTTCTAAAAGGTGGGCATTGCGCAAAGTTCCACATGTGAAATGAAAATGAAGCTATATGTGGAGTATTGGGAAGATATTTTGTTGCATTTTTCAAAACCATTACCACTTCAAAGTACAACTCTTTTGGAGGGCTTTTGGCCTTCAAGCAATTGGAGGTGTAACTATGCTAAGGCTTCATTGTCAACCATGATGGATGTGGTTGATCCAAAAGATCCAATTTGAGTTTTTTATTGTGGGCCAAAGAACATGAAACCTTTAACTATATACATGCCAATTAAATATCTTAATGTTGGAGATTTTGTGCTTTTGAAACCACATGATCTAAATCTTGTTCCTTTTTTAATGGGAAGAGTGGAGGGTGATGTTATCAAAAATGAAGAAAATAAATATTTTAAAATGGTGAGAATTCAATGGTGGGTTCTAGTGAAGAAAGGATCAAATTTGGATGAACAACATTTGTATGAAGATTGTTGGCGTGGGAAGTGGAAATGTAATTTAGTAGATTCACAACAATGCCTTGACATTTCAACTATTTTTTAATCTTTTCCTATTTAGAAAAATACAACAAACAAAAGTCAAATTAATATTCTTGCTGTTTATGTTGGCAAAGCTAAAATTAATTTCGATGTTGCTAATGCTTCAATCAATTTGTGAAGGATGTTGGTGACATTGATTATATTATATTTACAAATTTTCAATGTTTTTTGTGTCATTATATTGATTGGATTGCCATTTTAAATATTTGTGCAATTTTTGTATTATATGGTTTAATAAGAATATTCTTTTGCTGAAATTTATCCATGTACATGATTCTTGAAAAGTAATAATTAATAATCTATTTTGTTCCACCTAATCCTTAATCTCTAGTGGTCACTAGGTGTCAACTTTCCTAAATGGTATGTAAAGCCCCAAAAATAATGGATTTGTTAGAACAAGAATAATAAAGTTACATGCATAAGCATTGTTCTTATTGGTATGTTGGACTTGTTTGTATTTCAAAAAATTGAATTTTTATTTCTATTTATTGGGAACATTTACTTGTGACTTTCTTATTTGATAATTTATTATGTATTATCACTTGCTAGGCACCAGGATAAATACTATATTAATTATAAATGGAAACATAATAAATTTGTTATTGTACGATTAACATGGATGGATCAAGTTGCTGTTGTTAAAAATTTAGCATGTTGTCAATATATTAGATACAAAACATTGAGTTCTTTCTTTTCACTTTAAATGGGAGTTGTGTCATTTGGTTTTAATAGTTTACAATTTTTTATGTTTCACTTGGTGGCCACCAAGCATTGCTCAATTATATTTTAAAATTTTTTATAGTGTATATATTTTAAAAAAGTAATAGTATAATTTGTGTGATAGTACGATGTTGTAGTTTTGCCAATTTAGCTTTTCTCCTTGTTTCAAATTCAAATAATTGAGTCTTTTAATGTTAGATGGGAGCATTAACATTTGGCTTTTAATCACTCATGAAAATTCATAGTCTTGTCTTAGATTTGATATGAATGTTTTTAACATAATGCGTACATGGATCTTTTTGGAATTGTTGGTTACAAAGTTGTTTTTATTTGGAAATAATGTAATTGAATTTTTTTATAATATGACTTTCATGTCAAAAATGATCATTAATTTGTTATGTTTGGTGGCCACTAGGTGGAGTTCATTCCATCCACCAAGTTGTATAAAGTCCTATATTGAAAAATTATTCTTAAATTAATTAAACTCCTTATGCCGCATGTCTTATTAGATGCAGACTTCCAGTTAACTTGCTCCATCCAACTGCTTTGAATGCCTTTGCATACCTAGCTTGAGTCATTCGAATCATGATTGCAAGGTCCTCATCATGCTTTATCTTGGCCTGCACATTGAAAAGGATGGACCCCACACCCATGAAGTCATGTCAAGAAGTTGAAGAATGTGGCTAAAGGTTAGCTTAACAAATATAGGCTTAAGAACCATAGGTGTGTCCCATAAAACAACATGGAGCCTACCCCACTCCAAGTTTGTGTGCTTTTTAGCCCTAGTAACTACCTTTTGCGCATTGTGACAAAATTAGGCCAGAAGGTTGTTCAAGACCCACACATTCATGGCTATGTGATTTTGATGCCTTAGGCCTTCCTCTCGAGTAGATGGGCATTTGGGTTTGCCCAGTTCCATAACACATTGTGGCACACTTGCAAATGTTGTACCAAGTTGTATTTGACCATATATGATGCATCATACCCATCAACCTTACAAGCAAATTTGGGCCCATCCCTTGCCCAATGGACACCTTCTATGGCAATTGGGGGAAGGGTGACCACATCCGAAACCAAAATAACAAAAACAAAAAAACCTAATGTGGAAATTAATGTTTTGGATGAAATAGCCCATACATGATGAAAGTAATGCACAAAAAAAAAAGATAAAAAGAAAGTATGAAGGTATTGCATAAAGAGATTAAAAATCAAAAAACAAATATGAGGGTATTGCACAAAGAGATTAAAGATCAAAAACACAAGATGAAGGTAGTGCAAGAACCTAATGTTCAAAATTGCACAAAATGAAATTAACCTTAGATAAAACAATACAACTTACAAAGCCTTGAGGTATTGCTTAGAGACTTTGAGTAAAAAAAATTCCCCACCCACCTTTTCACACAGAGAAGGAAGGTGGAGCAAAGGTTTAAAGACCACAATTAAGGAGGGTATTATAATCACAAAATTGACAAAAAAAACCCCACCCATCTTCTCCACTTGAAAGGATGGGTGGGGCAATAAATTATAATAAATGATATTCAATATGTCACCTCCATCAATATTTGCATGAGGTTCAACAACCTCATTTGCATTCTCTTGTTCTGACATTGGAGTAAGAATTACATTTTCTTGTTCTTCTATCATCAAAATAGTTTTCTCCAAATCCACTTCAATTCTATCAATGTTTATTATAGATGTTTCCCCAATGTCTTCACCCATTTGCACTTGCTTTTCAACAATTTCATTTGGAACTAATGTAACCACATCTTCAACACCTACGTACACTTACTATCCCATCACCCTTGCTTCTAAATCTCTTTCATTCATAACACCTCCCATGCCATTTGCAAATTCAGCTAAAGCTTGCTAATTTGTTGCATTATTGTTTGCTCTCTTTCGAGTTTGCATTTAATGAAAAGACAAATAACACAAACAAAAAAAAATTTGTAGCAAAACAGAAAAACCAATTGGCAAGCCAAAATCATTGCTCATGCTTGTAAAACAACGCCACAACGATGATGAGTAGCACAGTTGCTCATTGTTGGTTTTTTGCACCTGCAAGACCACAACAAAATGATGATGATTAGCGCAATAAAAGACACTAAGAAGAAGAAGACAACACACAAAAAAACACACAAAAAATAAAAAAGGAGGAGAAGGGAGCTTACCTTCAAGCTCCCACTTTTGCCACCACCTTTAAGCTCCTCTTGCCTTTGCACTCCTAAAGCTCTATGCATCTCCACGTTCTTAAGCTTGCCTTGAACCCT
>Ga0116229_10005857_pt1 | contig 19906 bp, 18 predicted proteins | sample S1TSphgellanicum_3_FD_87313 | JGI IMG/M metagenome (GOLD analysis project Ga0116229, IMG submission 87313) | Host-associated microbial communities from peat moss isolated from Minnesota, USA - S1T2_Fc - Sphagnum magellanicum MG | ecosystem: Host-associated > Plants > Peat moss > Unclassified... | reverse complement strand
TCAATGGTTTTGAAGATAATCTTGCCACATCCTTCCGCCTTCATACTTAGCTAAAACTGCTTTTAACCTTATTATTTAGTCTCCCACAATTTTAGTCTATTTATTTACGCCGACCTGTACTAGGAGTAACACCAGCTAATCTGAAATATCGTCTAAAAGATATTAGCTGGATTCAAATTCCTCAGGGCTCGAAGCAGATTTATTTGGGTGATGCTGCACCAAGTCGTTATAAGCAGTCACAACTTTAGCGCGAATCAAGCGAGAAGACGAGTCCTGTGAATTGCTGAGTAGGTTGGCAGTGCACAGCTTCCTACAAGACATTTTAGTCTTTAACAAGCAATGTGGAGATGGAGCCAAGCGAATGACCATAGCAGGTGATCGCATCAGCATTTACATCAGACCGCGAGCATAAGTAGTCAATATAGCAATCCCAAATGACTTACAAACAGTACATTCCTCAGATATTTTATTTATAAGCCTTTCAGATTGTTTCTGTTTATATCTCAAATAGGATTGCTATAGCTCTGTGCATATCGAGTATGTAATTTCACGCAAGGCACTTCCCGTTAACTAGTTTAAGTTAGCAAACTTATCAATCACCACCGTTTTAATTTCCGACAAACTGTTTGTAGAAATTATCATCTTTTTTAGTAAAATAGGAAAGTGAAATAACGAAAAAACTAAAAAATCGTGAATCCAACTTCACAAGACACTAATTTTGAGATAAAACAGTTCCCTATTCGGCTGCAGAAGGGTGGACAAATTACGGTCCCTGAGTTAGTGCAACATAACCTCAACTTGACTGAAGGAGATATATTGACGCTGCTGCAAGTAGAAGATTTAGTCTTGCTCACTGTTAAACAGCCCCAAGTTCCCCAGCTAGCAGATACAATCATCGCCATTATGGAAAATGAGGGCGTAGGCTTGACTGATTTGCTAGTAGGTTTAGAAGCGGAACGCGAGGCAATTTGGCGATCGCAACACCAAGATGCGTAGAGTCTTTGCTGATTCTAGTATATTAATTGCTGGAGTCGGTTCTCGTACCGGAGCCAGCCGCGCTGTGCTAACAATGGCTGAAATTGGTCTTTTCAAGTTAGTCATATCACAGCAGGTGTTGGATGAGTGCCAGCGTAACATAAGTAAAAAATTACCTGCTGCCTTGCCAATTTTTGCCCAACTACTAGCTGGGATCAACCCGGAAATTTCGCCACATCCACCACAAGCAGAATCAGATCGATGGACAAATATTATAGAAGCGAAAGATGCCCCAATTCTGGCTGCTGCTGTACTGGCAAATATTGACCGTTTACTAAGTTTAAATACTAAAGATTTTACTCCCAAAGTCGCTGCCCAAAGTGACCAAAAACTCGATTCTGCTAGTGGACTACACCATGATCAACCTAGCGGAAGGTAAAATCCAACGTCAGGCGCTGCTAGATGCTGGGGTGTCTCGCCTGCGACCGATTTTGATGACTTCGATCGCAACTATTGCTGGGATTCTACCCCTAGCATTGGGATTTGGTGCTGGTGCTGAAGTCCGCCAATCAATGGGAATTGCGATTATGGGTGGTTTCACCACTTCCACGATGCTCACAGTGATCGTGATTCCAGTATTCTTCTCCTATGTCGATGACTTTCAGCACTTTGTTGTCAACTCGATAAAATATGGCTTTGGCAAGAAACGTCAGATTGCTGGCGAGGATGTGCCAATCTCTCCAGAACACCAAAATTCCCTGTCTAAAAGCTAGACACAAAGCCTTTTTTGCTTCTGACTTCTGACGATTTACGCATGTATTCTGCTGTAAGTCTAAGCAATATTACTGCTTGACTACCTATAGCCCAAAAGCGCAGATGCAGGAGACAAGGGAAGTGTTTTTGAGCAATTCTCCCTTGAATCGTCGCGTCTAGTTTAAGAGTGCTTCTTGCCAAGTACCGTGCAGACTATGTCATTTTAGAATAGACCCATAAACAATTTTTATATTAACGAGTCACTTATGATGTTCAATGCCACTGAAATTTTAATAGATGCTTTTGTGGATCAAATTCGGGAAGGCTACCGTCGCACCTACGGCTGTTTAAATAATGATTACCAGGACATCATCGCCTGGATTGGAAGCATGGCTTTAGAAAACATTGCTAATAGTGATGCATTATATCACAATATTGAACACTCTATTTTAGTCACTCTCGTTGGACAGGAGATTTTACGCGGCAAACATATCCGTGAAGGTGGTGTTTCCAGTGAAGACTGGTTGCATTTTATCATATCCTTGCTGTGTCATGATATTGGATATGTCAAAGGAGTTTGCCGCCAAGACCGTGAGGAAGACAACTTTTATGCTACGGGTAAAGACGGGAAAATGATTCCTATCCCATCCGGGGCATCTGATGCTAGCCTTACACCCTATCATGTTGATCGAGCTAAACTTTTCATTGATGAGCGTTTTGGTGGTCATAAGTTGATAGATACTGAGGTGATAAAGAGCAATATTGAATTAACTCGATTTCCAGTACCAGCCGCAGAAGATCATCAAGATACAAATAGTTTTGCAGGCTTAGTTCGTGCGGCAGATTTGATCGGACAACTCAGCGATCCGCGTTACTTAAAGAAAATTACTTCTTTGTTCTACGAGTTTGAAGAAACTGGTATTAATAAATCTCTGGGTTATAACGCTCCTGCCGATTTACGCAAAAATTATGCCAAGTTTTACTGGAACGGAGTTTATCCGTATATCCAAGATGGACTACGTTTCCTTTCCCTGACACAGCAGGGAAAACAAATTATTGCCAATCTCTATTCAAATGTATTTGTTGTGGAACACGAAAGACATCAGGAAGGCCAACTACCTCTGGAAAAGTTAAGAGTTAGGAGTTAAGAATTATGAATTATGAATTATGAATGATGGAACTAGATCATAATTCTTAACTTATAATAAGGAGTTCACACCTCCCAACTCCCGCACAGACGCGATATATGGTGTCTCTAAAACTCCCAACTCCTAACTCCTAACTCCTAACTCCTATGAATTGGTGGCAAAGATTAAAGAAAAATCCTCTGGCGAGATTTGGGGCAATTGTGCTGTTAGTTTTTTACGTGGCAGTCATTGCAGCTGATTTTGTTGCCCCTTACGATCCCTATGCTTCACAACCAAACGGTTCACTGCTGCCACCAACTCAGATTCATTGGTTTTCTCAATCAGGGCGGTTTAGTGAACCTCATGTTTATCCAACGACTCAAGGCAAAACAGATCTCAACACAGGCGATCGCCAACTGATTGTAGACTTGACAAAGCCCTCTCCCCTAAGGCTCTTTGCTCAAGGTCCAGAGTACCGTCTGTTTCATCTGAGTTTGCCCCTGCCACCTAAGTGGGAAGAAGTGGAAATTATTCCAGGCATCCCCCTGAATTGGCATTTGTTTGGTACTGCTGGTTCAGCAAAATTCAACCTTGTGGGTACGGACGATCAAGGTCGCGATCAATTCAGTCGCTTAGTGCATGGCGGTCGTATCAGCTTGTCTATCGGGATTGTAGGAGTTGCCCTCACCTTTCCCTTAGGAATGCTAATTGGGGGAATTTCTGGCTATTTCGGTGGCTGGACTGATAGCATTATCATGCGTTTAACAGAAGTGCTGATGACCTTCCCCAGCATTTATCTCTTGGTGACCTTAGGTGCAGTATTACCACCTGGTCTATCCAGTTCCCAGCGCTTTTTAGTGATTATTTTGATTACTTCGTTTATTGAATGGGCTGGATTAGCAAGAGTGATTCGCGGACAGGTACTCTCAATTAAAGAGCGAGAATTTGTCCAAGCGGCACGAGCAATGGGCGGTAAACCAATATACATTATCCTTCGCCACGTTTTGCCACAAACCGCAACTTATATTATTATCTCTGCTACCCTTACCATTCCTAGCTTTATCGGGGCAGAAGCGATACTCAGCCTCATTGGGTTGGGAATTCAACAACCAGACCCATCTTGGGGCAACATGTTATCTTTAGCAACCAATGCTTCAATTTTGGTGCTACAACCTTGGTTAATTTGGCCTGCTGCCTTGCTGATTATCCTCACTGTGTTAGCTTTCAACCTACTGGGTGATGGGCTAAGGGATGCTCTCGATCCCCGCAGTTTACAAAGATAAAAAGGTTGTTGACAGTTGACGGTCAACTGTCAACTAACTTCATGAGGCAATAAAAATGACTGTAGAAGGTAAAAATCGGCGGATTCAAATAAGTTTGGATTTCTCACCAGAACTTTATGATACTTTAAAGAATCTGGCTCAAAAGATGAATGGAGACGATGCTGAAGTGCTTCTGAAGGCGATCGCGCTCTTTGAGGTAGCGGTAGAAGCAAAGCAGAAAGGTAAGCATCTCTGGATTGTAGACGAGAATCAAAATCTTGAAACTGAAGTTGTTGGCATTTAGCAGGATGGCAGAGTTAACAGATTTATCGGAGATAATTGCTAACAAAGGCGACAACCCACTGATTCTGTCATCAGTAAATTTACAGTCACAAGAAGACGCAGATCTTGAGCGAAAGCTGCGGGAACTCAAGTCTAAACAGGAACTAAGGAAAGATTGGATTCTATTTATTTTGAGGGATGTCGTCGTCTTTTCTGCCGCCCTTGGTTTCATTTTTGCTGTCGCTGGCTATTCTTTTTTCACTCTACTTAGAGTGAGATCATCTCAAGATGAAAAGAAGTTCGCTACCTCTGTTCTCACCTTAATCTTAACAGGATTGGTTGTCTTCGTTACTGGTACTACAGCAACTTCTAAATAGCGACTCATCTGTTGCCATGTCTGCAATTGGTAAGACATGAAAAGGGTGTAGGGGGTAGGGTGTAGGGTGTAGGGTGTGGGGAACCCCATACATAAATGCAGGGCCATCTTCCCCATTTGGGGTGCAGTTGTTTTATCTTCCCCCACACCCCGTTCTCAATTAGTGACATTTATGGCAATCAAGCCAAAAGTTCATCTTTTTTCATCGGAAACCCACGCTGACAAAGATTTATTTCATAAAATAGCTTTGGTAAGAGCTTACCGACATAACCAGTTTATTACCAACAAATTTGGTAAATATATGCCAAGAAAAGAACAAGGATGGGTCACATTTCAAACATCACACGAGGAGCAGAAAATTTTGGAGGAGTTCTGCCAGCAGTCTCAGCGTACTAAAACAGAGATCCTACGGGAACTGGTGCGCGGTCTTGGTAAGCACTCCTCACCACCTCCATCACTATCAACCAAGCAGGAAGTGAAAGAGGATACGTACACTCCGGATCTAGAACTTTCTGGTGAGAAGAAAGCGCTAAAAGTGAGTTCTCGCAATATTCTTAAGGGCGTTGTTAAACGAGTGATCCTGGGAGCAGTTAATAGTGAGGTAACACTGGAGATTGTACACAAAGTTGAGCTAACGTCAATTATCACCAGAGTGTCAACGGAAGAATTGGGTTTAGCTGAGGGAAAAGAAGCCTATGCAGTCATTAAGTCCAACGATATAGTTATTGCTAGGGAATAGATATGACTTAGGGACTGCCGAAACTGGTCACAGCTTATAACTACCGACAATTCCTTAATCGATGTTTTAGGCATGTTGTTCACGGAGTCAGCAATACACTTGAACGATGGTTCCGCGTTCTAGGAACCGCGTTCATCTATACTGTACCTTGGCTTCATTATACGTTTGATCACAAGAGTTGGGGAAAATTAGCTTTCAAATACATTTGTAAACGATTTAACTGACCCTTTGAATAACCGTAGACTCTAGTCTGCTACCATTAATTTTTGTGTATTGGATTTGACAAACTTGGAATCTTTTGTGACCTAAGATTAATTTTTGTGAAAAAACTACATAATCATCGTGAGATTTAAATTTGATAAATTTGAGTGTTATATAGTAATATAAAAATATTTTAACTCCGAGGATGAAATATCTGTGCGGGATGATTTACAAGGATTGGAAATTTCTCAAAAAGAACTGCAAAGCTTGACTAATTTGCCAGTTAACTATCAATTAATTCTCATTCTTAATCCCCTAAAGAGATGGATAAGTGAATTGATAGAAAAACTCAAAGGTCCAGAAGGTGTAACTGTATTTTTCATTGGATTTTCTGGAGTCTTTTTACTTCATATCCTGTCTGATGTTTTTCTGAAAACTTTTGCTATATGGACAACAATTTCTTCATGGCTTTCCTTAGCAATAATCTGCTTATTTTTGGGAATATTTGTCCAAACTGTATTCTTTATAAGATGGAAGCAAAGATGTCGTATTGTTAAAGCAAAAATTACACATTCTCTAGAAATTATTTTAGACGATGTTGATAGATATAATGCTGTTATTAAAGCAATAGATATCAACGACCAAATTGAGTTAGCAGGTAATATAGGAGTGAGTATAAAAGAAAGAAAGAAAGTCATCGAAGCACTTCAACTTACAAGAGTAGATTTAGTTCGTGCTTTGATGACAGAAAGAATTTTGAGAGAGAATAAAAAATTTATTATTAGTAATACAGAATTATTTGCCAATAACTTAACTACTTTAATCGCAATGCAAGTTACTGAACAAGCCACTGAGCATGGACGGTTACTAAATGAAGCATTGCAGATTGCTTTAGATGTGCAATACGAAATGAGAAGGTTACAAAAAAGATAAAAATTAAGGTTCAATGACGCTTCTGCTGTTCAAGGTCTAACATAAAGTAATGTTAAATTAAAGCGATCGCGGCATGAACTGGAAAGAAATCTCTGGCAACTGGGTACTCGTTCCCCGAAATCCCATCGGGATCATCCATTTTTTGGGGGGTGCATTCGTCGCTGCTGCACCTCACCTCACCTACCGCTGGTTACTAGAACAATTAGCTAGCAAAGGCTATGTTGTCGTTGCTACACCATTTGTGAACACTATAGATCATAGTGCGATCGCTAAATCTGTACTGTTAAACTTTGAACGTGCCCTAGAACGCTTACACGATTCAACACATCTGGGCAAGCGCTACCTTCCCATCTATGGTGTTGGACACAGCATGGGGTGCAAACTCCACTTGCTGATTGGTAGCCTTTTGCCCGTAGAGCGTGCTGGCAATATCCTCATATCCTATAACAACTATGCCGCCAGAGATGCTATACCCTTAATCGAACAATTCAACGTAGCCGCCCTCGAGTTTATTCCTTCTCCGTTAGAAACCAACAAACTTGTGCAAGAGCAATACAACGTTCGCCGCAACCTGTTGATAAAATTTACCAATGATACCCTTGACCAATCAGCAGCTTTAACCAAACTGCTGCAAAAACGCTTTCCTGAGATGGTAACGGTACAAACGCTGCCAGGAACTCATACTACACCCTTGGGTCAGGATATCAAATGGCAAGCAGGAGAATCGTTCACACCCTTTGATGCTTTAGGGCAGTGGTTTAAGCAAGAAGTCTACCGCGAACCGAATCAGCTCAGACGCGCCATACTTTTGTGGCTCAATCCTCTTTCACCAGTGTAATCAGGAGTGGTTAGTTGTTTGGAGAACAACCAACAACCAACAATCAACAACCAACAACTAACAACCAACAACCAACAACTAACAACTAACAACTGATTAATGTGTTTCAAATCCTAGTAATTGATGATGACCCGGCTGTACAGATACTACTGAAAAGAATGTTGGAAAGACAGGGTTATGCAGTAGCTGCCGCCAGTAATGGTGAGGAAGGAATTACTCAGGCATTTGCTTGCCATCCGGCACTCATTATTTGTGATTGGCTTATGCCAGGGTTGAATGGATTGGAGGTGTGCCAATCCATTAAGGCAAATCCTAATTTATCCACGACGTTCTTTATTTTATTAACATCTTTGGACTCGGTAGCTGATCGCGTTAAAGGGCTTGATGCTGGTGCAGATGACTTTATGAGCAAACCTATCGAACAAAATGAATTACAGGCACGGGTTCGGGCTGGATTGCGCTTGCATCAGCTCAGTCGGGATTTGCAAACCCAAAAGCAAATGTTAGAGGCAGAACTAGCAGAAGCTGCAGAATATGTGCGCTCTCTTCTGCCGCCTCCAATGACGCAACCCTTTAACATTAGTTTCCGATTCATTCCTTCACGGCAACTTGGTGGCGATTGTTTTGATTACTACTGGCTTGATGCCAACTGTTTAGCAATTTACCTACTTGATACCGCCGGACACGGACTCAGAGCGACTCTGCCCTCGATTTCCGTGCTGAATTTACTGCGATCGCGTGCCCTTAAGGGTCTGGATTATTATCAACCAAGTGACGTATTAAGGGCGTTAAATGACACCTTCCAGATGGATTATCAAAACGATAAATATTTTACCATTTGGTATGGAGTTTATAACCGAGCAAAGCGCCAGTTAATTTATGCTAGTGCTGGTCATCCACCAGCAATATTACTATCCAGCAAATCTCTTTCTCTCACTGAAGTCAAACGTTTAAGAACTTCTGGGTTGCCAGTTGGGATGTTTCCCCAGGTAAAGTATGTTGATGGATTTTGCGATATTGAAGAAGACAGTACCCTGTATATTTTTAGTGATGGCGTTTACGAAATTACCAAATCAGATGGCACACTTTGGACCTTAGATGCTTTTATAGAAATGCTTATCAAATCAGAGTATCCAGTTGAGAACAAACTTGATCAGATACTAAATTACCTCTGTGCTTTGAACTCTAATGAGGCTTTTGACGACGATTTATCCATCCTCGAAATTAAGTTTGATTAATTAATTTTTAGAAAATGTAACTTTATGAAATTCCTCTTGGTTAGGAAATATTTCAAATACCTTATCCATACCAGTAAGTTCAAATAATATCCTGATTTGCTCGTTAATCGAACAGATTACCAGCTTCCTATCCGCTGCCCGTAGAGCTTTGAAAGCTAACACCAACGCCCCAAGACCGGAACTATCCATAAACGTTACATCTTGAAAATCAACTAATACAATTTTTGCACCACTTTCTCTTTCTACAATTTCACTAATTTTTTGTCGAAACTCCTGTGATTTAGTAGCATCTAAACTACCACTAGGTTGAACAACTTTCACTAAATGCGTCATAGACTTAAGTAATGATTTGTGTAAATAATGTCCTGGTCTGGCTAGTATATACCCATCATAATCCATTTGAAAAATGGTAGCCAAATAAAAGTTAAGAGCGAGGAATTAGGAGTGAAGAGTTAAAAATTATAAATTTCAACTCCTTTGATCAGCTTTGTCTGTGCAGCCTTGTAAAGACATTAAATGTAACATATGTTTACAATCCAAAAGGGGTTACCAAAATAGGGTATAGTAAAATCTAGTATCCTGACATGCCTCTATTGTTTAGTATTCCCAATATTTGTTATTTCTCAACAACTGGTGTAATAAAGTTAAAACCTAGAAACCAAGAGTGAGGAATAGAATTCCTCACTCCTCAGTCTCCATAACAGGACTCACCTTAGCTCGATACAACAGCTTGTCGCCCTGACAATAACCAGTGTAACGAACCTTGACAGTTTCGCCTGGTTGTGGTGTCCCTTCCATCAGTTGATGCATCTGGGGATCATAGGGTAGTTCTGCTCCTACGGGTGCGATCGCCTCCACCCCCCACTGTTGTAAAAGTTTTTCCAAGGGTTTGAGTACCAACGGGACGATGTTAATCGCTGGTAGATGTGGATTTTCCCGTGCTTTCTGCGCTGCCGTAGGAAATTGCAATAATAAAGATTCCAGCAGTTGCAAGCTCGACTGCTGGAAATCTTGCAGCAATACCAGTCGCTGCTGTTGTAGTTGTAATTGAGAGCGATCGTATTCTCTTTTTAAATCTGCTATATTTTGTAACAATTCTTGAGTTGGTGTGCTATTGTCTCTCACCACATCTAAGAGAGAGAAAGTTGCGACTAATTCACTCAACGACACCTGTAGTGCTTGCGACAACTTGAGCAGCACATCTACTCGCATTCGCTCAACGCCAAACCGCCGCAACCGCAATATTTGTCGTTCTGAGACGCCAGCAGCGCGGCTCAGGGCTTTGAAACTAGAAATGCCTGCCTGTTGCATTAAGTCTTGCAACTTCTGGGTAAAATCCATTTTGCTATTCCTCCCCAGCCTCAAGCGCTTCCCCTGCTTATCCAACAAGAGCAAAGTTGACTTGCCAGACTACTAGGTTCGCGTGAGCTACCTTTTATAAACAGATATCACAAAATATATATCTATATATATAGTAATCCTATTTGATTTTTGAAATACAAGTAAGGTGGGCACTAACCACCAAAACCAAGAGATGGTGGGCACTGCCAACTACACAACTGAAAATTTTTCATGTTCTTCCACACGGGTTCCTCTATATATATAGTATTGAGAGAAAAATATACATAAAAATGTATTGACTTTTGATTAAGCGCAGTAATATATTAAACAACATTAGATAGATTAAGTCTGCTTAATCTAGCACACAACTAGAAAATCAATCAATTCAAGTTCTTTAAGCAATTTTTCAACTGTCAGCAAAGCTTTTCTTCTGCGCTCAATAATTATGTAACTTATACCCTGTTTGTGGAAAAAATAGTCGCAATTTAAGTAAAACTTACATAACTGTATCAATCCTATTTCAGTTGTGAAAAATCTCAGTGGTGACTATTAACTATCAACAGCCTGTATCCGAGATTTCACGCTCTCCCACACTGATTGCTATAGATTAGGTGACTATCTGGAGTATGGGTACAACCTGCCAATTATTATACTTTGCACGATCATAAGCTGAGTGTTCACGTAAATGAACAACACTGTTTGTAAGGGCGCAATGCCTTGCGCCCTTACGTGGTTTCAAAAGCGCAATTTATGCCCGTGGGAAGTATATCTAGGTTCTCTAACGTGATTGGTCGAAATCGCAAGTTTTTGATGAATGATGACAGGGTGCATCCCAATGAGCGTAAATTCGTAGTGCGAGCATCTTGCTCGCCTGTAGTCCACGGGAGCAAGATGCTCACACTACTGAGCGTTTTTTTGCAAAACTGGGATGCACCCTGATGATAGCTTGCTCAAAAGAGTTACGGAAAAAGTAAGCAGCTAGAACTAACACATCGACAAGTTAAGAGGTCAAGACAAAAAGGATGATCTCTGCGTAGTACAGGTGCAATTTACCCATAAATGTGAGGATAAAATGAAAAAATTAGGGGCATCTCTGCTGGCTAGTTCAGCCATTTTCAGCACAATGCTAGTTGTTAGTGCTACAGCGGTTGCAGGGGAAACACCAACGACCACACAAATAACTCAATCGGTCGTAGCAAGTCCAGAAGGAAAAGCTGAGAATCTCAGCCAAGACAACGCTGTCGGGCAAGTCACCTCGGTGTCTGCGCTATCGGACGTGCAGCCTACAGACTGGGCATTCCAAGCGTTGCAATCATTAGTAGAACGCTATGGTTGTATTGCTGGCTACCCAAATGGCACTTACCGAGGTAATCGGGCGATGACGCGATATGAGTTCGCTGCAGGGTTGAATGCTTGTCTCAACCGAGTTAATGAATTAATTGCCACTGCTACAAGTGATGTGGTGAATAAACAAGATTTAGCCACACTACAAAGATTGCAAGAAGAATTCTCATCTGAATTGACGGCACTACGTGGTCGTGTAGATGCATTAGAAACCAAGAGTGCTGAGTTAGAAGCACATCAGTTCTCTACTACTACCAAACTTGTAGGTGAAGCAATCTTTGCGGTCACTGATGCCTTTGGAAGTGGAGCAGGCGACAGGAATAATGCTGTCTTCCAGGATAGAGTACGTTTAGACTTACAAACCAGCTTCACGGGTCAAGACACGCTGCATATCCGTCTAGCTACTGGTAATCCGAGCAAATTTGACTTAGGAACGTCAACATTTAATGGCAGAAACACATCTGAAGGGACTCAAACTTTTGACATTACTGGGAATGGAGACGTAAATAATAATAACAGTGTCTCAGTAGATTGGTTAGCATATTACGTCCCCATCGGATCTGCCCGAGTATACGTTGCAGGTTTTGGAGGTATTCAGAGCGATTACGTTCCTACCATTAACCCTTACTTTGAGGACACTGACGGTGGAAACGGTGCTCTGTCTACCTTTGCTTCTGAAAGTCCCATCTATCGGATCGGTGGTGGCGCTGGTGCAGGCATTAACATTAACTTTGGTAAGGGTGGTGGTATCCTTCAACAAAGTTCGCTCACTTTGGGTTACTTGGCATCCTCACCAAATAATCCAGGACAAGGAACGGGTCTATTCAATGGCAATTATGCAGCCCTAGGACAGTTGAATGTTAATCTTAGCGATCGCCTAGAACTAGCTGCAACCTACGTCCATGGATATCACAGCGCAGGTAGCGCTTTATTTGACGCAGGCGGAATCGTACCCTCAAACCCCGGTGCGCCAAATGTTGCAACAGGTGTAGTGGGTACTGCACAAGCCAATACTCTACTTAATCCGTCTTCAAGTAACTCATACGGTGTAGAGGCAGCGTTTAAAGCCAGTGACAAAATCTCCATCAGTGGCTTTTTCTCCTATCACAACATTAGTGAAGAAACTGGTACGAATCGTAACTTTGAAGCTTGGAGTTACGGAGCTGGGGTAGCCTTACCTGATTTTGGCAAGAAGGGTAATGTCTTAGGTCTTTTCGCGGGTGCAGAACCCTATGCTTTTGGTAGAGGAGGAGGTAACGATATCCCAGTACATGTGGAAGGGTTCTATAAGTATCGCGTGAATGACAACATCTCTATCACTCCTGGTTTGATCTTGTTGACCTCTCCTGGTCAAAATAGTGGCAACAAGGATGAGTTTATCGGTACTCTCAGAACGACGTTCACCTTTTAGATTTATCTACAATTGAGGTTCGTAGTTGCGCTAAAGCGCAACTACGAACCTCAACGCTATGAATTTGTGCAATTCTGTACTTAGCTAATTGGGATCAGAATTACAATAATAAAGGTGTAACTAGGTTTGACTATGAGTACATCAAAGACGGTACAGCAATTGCGGGCAGAATGGATAACGCCAGAAAATTTTCGTCTTTACGGACAGGTGATTTTTCCCGGCAAAGACGGCAAATTCTTTGATGCAGAAGATGCTCAATTAGTACTAGACAAAGGTATCCCTCGCTTTTATATCATGCAGTTGCAAGGCAGAGGACAGAAATTTCGCAGTATTACTCGTCATGTGCAATGCACTCAATGTCTGGGTTCTCTGGAAGGGAAGGACTGGTTAATGGCGGTTTGTCCTCCGAATAATAATGCTGATGAACCAGCTATAGAAGATCTTGCAGCTTTCCGCATTCCGGGAAATTGCTTTATTAAATTAGAGGTTGGCACTTGGCATGCAGGACCATTGTTTGCGCACGAGGTTGTGAATTTTTACAATTTGGAATTGAGTGATACGAATGAGGTGGATCATTTGACTCACAATTTTCTGAAGAGCCATAATTTGGAGTTTGAGATGGTTTAGGGAATTCTGGAAGTCCCTAAATACTTGATTTGGCAATTTGGCAACCACTATGATTGAAATGAGAGTACCGTTTGAGTCAAATCAGCTTTAGTTTGACGCTTGATTTTCAGCCCAGCTTTATGCTGGCGCTTTTATTTTTGGTCAGAATGCTCCAATTTTAACGGAAAGAACTCAGGAGTCAGGAGCCAGAACTCAGCTTGGGTATTCTTTAGGCTGGCGTATGAGTAAAGGAGTCTAAATCCCCACTGTCTATTGAATCGCGGTCGCCTGCGCCATTGATACCCCTGGAGATTTTTTGCCAATTACAGACAGTTTCTGAAACTGATGTTTTCTTCCACTAGGGCATCTCATGTTGCCCAAGCCACTCTGAAAGAGTTATCAGTTCGGTTCAGAGTGAACAGATCATGCGCTAATGTAGAGGGGAATACCACCTCTGTTGGAATCGTCATCTACGACACAATTGTTGAGGAAAGAAAATAAGGTCGTGATCTAGCTGGAGTTTAGGAACTGATCATGCACGAACTAGTTCAAACTGTCTTAAACAGTGACGAAAAAACTGATCTGCGTCAATTGGTCTTTGCGCTCAGTGCCTCAGGTAAGAAGTTCGTCCTAAGAAATGAGATTTTGCAAGCTTTTGCTGACTACTGTCACCAATCCGAAAAACCAGCATACTTTTACCACTCTTCCTCTGTGGGCAAACTCATTCACTACACCCATGAAATGATTCTGGAAGAGGAAAGTACCTGGTTTTTGATCCGACAAAGGATCGGTAACCAAGAAGTCTGGCGGCTGGGAGCAAATATGACTAGCTTCGAGATGATGACACCGCAGGCGTTACTAGATGTGCGCGATCGCCTAGTCAACCGCTATCAACCTCGAATCCTAGAAATAGACTTCCATCCCTTTTACCAGGGTTACCCTACACTCAGCGATCCCAGAAATATTGGTCAAGGTCTAGCATTCTTGAACCGTCACCTATGTTCACAAGTCGTAAGAGACCCTCATTATTGGTTAGAGGTATTGTTTAATGTCTTACACCAGCGCGAATACAATGGCATCCCTCTATTAATTAATGATCGCATTCATTCAGGGCAGGAGTTAGCTCAAAAAGTTAAAGAAGCTTTACACTTCCTCAGTGAGCGCCCCTCCAACGAATCCTACGAAAAATTTCGGTTTGATTTGCAAGAATTTGGCTTAGAACCAGGCTGGGGTAACACTGCATCACGAGTGCGCGAAACCTTAGAACTTCTTGATCGACTGATTTACACCCCAGAACCAGCCATTCTTGAAGCCTTTGTTGACCGCGTCCCCGCAGTCTTTCGTGTTGTCCTGATTTCTATACATGGCTGGGTTGCCCAAGAAAGTGTCTTGGGAAGACCTGAGACAGCAGGTCAAGTCGTATATGTCCTAGAACAAGCTCGTAGTTTAGAAAACAAACTGCGCGAAGAAATAAAACTTGCAGGACTAGACATTCTCTCAATTCAACCCCAAGTCATCATTCTTACCCGCCTGATACCTAACTGCGAGGGGACTCTTTGCCATATGCGGCTAGAAAAAGTCCTCCTCACCGAAAACGCTTGGATATTACGCGTTCCTTTCCGAGATTTTAATCCTCAAGTCACGCAAAATTGGATTTCTAAATTTGAGATTTGGCCTTATCTGGAAACATTTGCCATTGATGCAGAAAGAGAACTATTAGCACAATTTAGAGGGAAACCCGATTTAATTATTGGCAACTATAGCGATGGTAACTTAGTTGCCTTTCTCCTTGCTCGTAGTCTCAAAGTGACTCAGTGCAACATTGCTCATTCTCTAGAAAAGCCTAAAAACCTGTTCAGCAACCTATATTGGCAAGATTTAGAGCCGCAATTTCACTTTTCGGCACAATTTACCGCCGATCTGATCAACATGAATGCAGCCGACTTCATCATTACCTCGACCTACCAGGAAATTTTCGGGACACCCGACACTATAGGTCAGTATGAGTCGTACAAATGTTTTACAATGCCCGAGTTATATCATGTTGTTGATGGCATAGATTTGCTGAGCCCTAAGTTCAACATGGTGCCACCAGGGGTAGATGAAAATATCTTCTTCCCCTATAGCCAAACCCAAGACCGAGATCCCAACGTTCGCGCACGAGTTCAAGACCTACTCTTTACTCGCGAAGACCCCGAAATTCTTGGCTTGCTCTCGAACCCAAGCAAGCGACCAATCTTTGCCGTTGGTTCGATCACTTCTGTTGATAACCTTACGGGTTTAGCAGAATGCTTTGGACAAAGTCAGGCATTGCAAGAGCAATGTAACTTAATTCTTGTCACTGGCAAGCTTCATCCAGAACAAGCCAACAACTCAGAAGAAATGGAGGAAATCAAAAAACTCCACAACATCGTTAACCAGTATCATCTTCAAGGTCATATCCGCTGGATAGGAATGTACCTCCCTATCCTTGAACTTGGGGAAGCCTACCGCGTAATCGCCGATCACCAAGGAATTTTCGTCCACTTTGCTCACTTTGAAGCTTTCGGACGAACCATCCTCGAAGCCATGAGTTGCGGGTTGCCAACCTTTGCCACTCAATTTGGTGGTTCTTTAGAAATTATCGAAGATGGAAAAAATGAATTTGATCTCAACCCTACAGATTTAGAAGGAACAGCCAAGAAAATATTGAACTTGATTCACCAGTACAATGCTGATCCAGAAGACTGGTATAAAATATCAGAATGGGTGAGTCAGCGAGTCCGTAACAAATACAACTGGCATTCAAACAGCAAACAGTTACTATTACTGGCTAAAATTTATAGCTTTTGGAAATTTGTTAACCCTGAAAATCGCGAAGCTAGGGATCGCTATTTGGAAGCCTTATTTCACCTGATCTACAAACCTAGAGCTGAAATAATCCTCCAAGAGCATATGCATCAGTAGGTGTTAGTGGTTAGGTGTTAGTGGTGAGAATAACAACTAGCTCCTGTACGGGTGAGTTTAACAATGTACAGTGTTCTGCTTACAAGCTAACCGATGAAACTCTCCCCAACCAACAACTAACAACTAACAACCAACAACCAACAACCAACACTCAACAAAAATACTGCCGATGGATACAAATAATTTTATTTATACAGACTGGACACTAATCGAAACCGAGTTTGCTCCTGACCGAGTTAATCAAAGAGAAACAGTTTTCACAATCGGTAACGGTTACCTAGGAACACGAGGAAGCTTTGAGGAAGGCTATCCTCATGTATCTCCAGCTACCTTTATCCACAATGTCTACGATGATGTTCCTATTGTCTACACCGAACTTGCTAACTGTCCTGACTGGTTACCACTTGTCGTAATTGTCGATGGCGATCGCTTCCGCCTCGATCAAGGTGAAATATTGCGATATGAGAGGCGGCTTGACCTCCGCCGAGGCATTCTCACCCGCTTTGTGCGTTGGCGTAGTCCGAGTAGCAAGACGATAGACCTGACATTTGAACGTTTTGCTAGTCTAGCAGATGAACACGTATTAGCACTGCGCTGTCACATAACGCCCGTTGATTTTGAAGGTTTAATCGAAGTTGAAGCAAGCATTAACGGCTACCCTGAGAATCAGGGTTTTAACCACTGGGAATTGCTAGATCAAGGTAAGAATCATCAAAACATCTGGCTAAACCTGCGCACCCGGAGTACGCGCATTGCCCTTGGCATGGCTGCCAAAATGACAATATTAGAAGCTGAGGCATCGTTGCAAGTCACCAATCCGCCCGGTTATCCCACCTTGAATACAACATTCCTGGCTACATCAGGAAAGACCGTAATCGTGGAGAAACTTGTCACAGTTTTTACTTCGCGAGAAGTGGAAAATCCAGTCCAAGCAGCCTGCGAAAAGCTCACGCAACTGCCTTCTTACTTAGTTGGGCTCAATACTCACGAACAAGCTTGGGATGAAATTTGGCAGAAAAGTGACATCCTGATTGAGGGCGACATCAAAGCGCAACTTGCTGTGCGCTACAATCTCTTTCAACTGCTAATCAGTGCATCACGGCATAATGACAAGGTAAGTATTCCGGCGAAAACACTTTCGGGTTTTGGCTATCGCGGCCATGTCTTTTGGGATACAGAAATTTTCATCCTGCCCTTTTTCACTTTCACCCAACCAGAACTCGCTCGCAACTTGCTGACTTACCGCCACCACACGTTGAATGGCGCACACCGCAAGGCATCTCATGATGGTTACAAGGGAGCAATGTATGCTTGGGAAAGTGCTGACACTGGCGATGAGGTTACACCCCGTTGGATGCCTCCTCACGATCCCTACGGTGAAGATGTGCGGATTTGGTGTCGCGATCGCGAAATTCACATTAGTGCTGATATCGCCTACGCCGTCTGGTACTACTGGTACGGGACTGGAGACGACGAGTGGATGCGGGACTATGGTGCCGAGATTATCTTGGATACTGCTGTCTTTTGGGGTAGCCGGGTTGAGTACATTACCAAATACGAACGGTACGAGATTCGTGGGGTAATTGGCGCAGATGAATACCATGAACTCGCGAACAACAATGCCTATACTAACCGAATGGTGCAATGGCATTTGGAAAAAGCACTCTCAGTCCATGATTGGCTGCGTAAAACCTTCCCCAATCGAGCTCAGGAACTAGAGCAGAAACTGCAACTGACGGCAAGCAGGAAATTACGTTGGCAAGACATTATCATCAACATCTGGATTCCTTACGACTCATCAACCGCTCTCATTGAGCAGTTTGATGGATTTTTCAACTTGGAAGATATAAACTTGGCTGATTACGAGCCACGCAACTGTTCTATGCAAGTTATCCTGAGTATAGACGGATGTAACAAACGCCAAGTCCTGAAGCAGCCAGATGTGTTGATGCTTCTCTATCTGATGCGCCAATCACAAGAATTCCCCTACAACCAAGAAGCGTTAGAGAGAAACTGGAATTACTACGCACCCCGCACTGATATTACCTATGGTTCATCCTTGGGACCCGCAATTCACGCTATTTTAGCAGCAGACTTGGGCAAAGCAGTGGAGGCTTATCAAAGGTTTATGCAGGCAGCATTAGTAGATATTGAAGATGTCAGAAATAATGCTTACGAAGGGATTCATGGAGCAAGTGCAGGTGGTACTTGGCAGGCTGTAGTTTTCGGTTTCGGCGGTATCAAGCTAGCAGAAAATGGACCTGTAGCCCAGCCACACCTACCTCCAGGCTGGCAACGTCTAAAGTTTAAGCTTCACTGGCGTGGAGAATGGCACGAGTTCGATCTGAGTCCGACACAGGAAACTTCGGAAGTACGAGAAGATCAGGGAGATCAGGGAAATAAAGAAGCAATATCCCCCCCATCCCCCATTACCCACTCCCCCGACATCCACGGAGTCATTTTCGATCTAGATGGCGTGTTAACAGATACGGCAGAATACCACTACTTAGGTTGGCAGAAGCTGGCAGATGAAGAAGGATTGCCCTTTGATCGGCAAGCGAACGAAGCGCTGCGGGGTGTATCCCGGCGGGAGTCATTGCTGCTGATAGTGGGAAACAAGCAGTATTCAGAAGTACAACTTCAGGAGATGATGGATCGTAAAAACCGCTACTACACGGAATTCATCCAGAACATCTCTCCAGCAGATTTATTACCAGGGGCACTGACTTTGCTGGAGGAATTGCGGCAAGCTGGTATTAAGATAGCTATTGGCTCAGCTAGCAAAAATGCACGCCCGGTAGTCGAAAAACTGGGCATTGCTAACCGCATCGATGTGCTTGCAGACGGTTACAGTGTAGAGCGACCTAAGCCTGCTCCTGACCTGTTTCTCTACGCAGCCAAACAGTTAGGACTTGAACCAGTACAATGTGTAGTCATAGAAGATGCAGCAGCAGGCATTGAGGCGGCTTTAGCTGGTGGTATGTGGGCAGTAGGACTCGGTCCAGTTGAGCGAGTGGGTGCAGCTCACGTTGTCTTCCCAAGCTTAGCAAATGTACATTGGGCAGACCTGCTAGCTAAATTGAAAGCAGCAAGTGCAAGCGCATCCGATTGATAAGTTTCCCAACAGTCATAAAATCGTACCATCTAATTTATGGATCTTCAGTTTCGACCCTGTGCTGCAGCAGCAGTAGAACTTCTACAAACAAAAAACGTGACGTTTTTGACGCCACGTTAAGTAACATAACCCTCTTTAACCCTCTTTTGTCACTTTCGGTAGATAAGTAGTCGTGCAAAATTAATTGCACATTTATTTAACCTGGAATGACCGTTTGACAACCATTTCAGGCGATGAGAGTATGCAATTAATTTTGCATAGGTACTTAATAATCTAGAACCCTTTCTGGGCAAGAGTTTTACCAAAAAAGCGTCGTTTTGGGGTTTCTCTACGTTTGCGTAGACGCGCAGCGGCTTGCCGTTAGGCATCGCTAATCTCCTTATAAAATACCTGACTTTTCACGGCATGTTGATTCATGT
>Ga0116229_10005853_pt1 | contig 19912 bp, 9 predicted proteins | sample S1TSphgellanicum_3_FD_87313 | JGI IMG/M metagenome (GOLD analysis project Ga0116229, IMG submission 87313) | Host-associated microbial communities from peat moss isolated from Minnesota, USA - S1T2_Fc - Sphagnum magellanicum MG | ecosystem: Host-associated > Plants > Peat moss > Unclassified... | reverse complement strand
CCCCCCCCCCCCCCCCCAAATTTAAAAATTAAAATCCCAGTGCGAATTGTACAAGGGCCTTTTTTTAAAACTTTTTTGGGGGAAAAAAACTACAATAGTCGCCATATTTAGAGGGAAAAAAAGTCACAAGTCGCCATATTTAGACAATGAGTTTGTATTGGTCGCCAGAATTAGGCAAGAATCTGGAAAAAAAAAATTCTAATTTATTGTCTGACTTCTAGCCAAATGTAGCTCATTCCTCTTTGTGGATGATCGCCAGTCCACCAACTAGACAATTTTTTTAATTGAAAAACCCCTGAAACTAATCTTTTCTACTTTCCTGTCTTACGTATAGCCAAATTTGGCTAATTCCTCTTTTCAATGACCCCTTACACTACCTACCTGTTTTTCTTTTTCATTTTTCCCCTGATCCCTTTTTTTTTTTTTTTTTTTTTCTTGCCATTTAGATGCTGCCCAGTAGTTCGGAGCCTAGTAGTATAATAAGTGACTTGGAAGTTGGAATTTTGATTTCTTTGATTTTTTCTATTTTGAATGGTTTTTTCGGGCTGCAAACAGAAAAAAATTGTAGTTTCTTTTGCTCTTTCTTTTTGTGTTCATTTGGGAGTAAGAAGCAAGTGCTTTACACCAAACCCTTCTTTTGGCAAAAGGATTTGAATTTTGAAGCTAGTGGAGAAAATGCATTCTTGGGTGAACTGACAATCAATTGGACTTTTACTTTTCTACACAAAAGCTTTGGATCACAAAGCAAAGAGAGTTGGAGTGGAGAAGGACGAGGAGGAGGTGAGGATCACAAAGTTATGTAGGAAATAAGTAAGGAATCAGTTCCTTGCCTTCAAAGATAAACAAGAATGTTGGCAAAATGTCTCATCTCTTGTATTGCTTTGGCATGAACCAGGAGTTGATCCAAGAACTTACTTTGGAGGAGGTTAATGCTGCCATCCCCCTCCTTGTGAAGATGCAAAGCACACTTATGCATGGATGGGCTTGCCACAAATTTCTTTCAAGACAACACAGACAGACACCAGCACTCACACACTCCTTGAGGCATTCGAAGCTATGATGGAAATTGGTTTAACTTTATATTTTCTTCAACAAGGTGATCACTCTAATTCTGAAAGCTAGATAAAGGTCACTTCAAAATTGGAAATTGGTGTCCAATCACTCTTCTACATAGCATTTACAAAGTCATTGCCAAGATCCTTGCAAGAAGAATTCAAGTTCACCTTCCAAACATAATTAGACCAAATCAAATTGGATTCATGATGGGTAGATGCATTTTGGATAACAAGTTTTTAGGTTATCAAGCCATGGGTTGGGTGGAGGAGAGAGTGAAAAGAATTTATTGCTTCTCCTCTTGGATTTTGAAAAAGATTTTGATGGGATAGAATGGGTTTTCTTGCTATTTAGGCTTTAGAAAAATTGGGTTTCATCCCTCAATGTGGGTCTTTCTTTGTTTTGGTTGGCTACTTTTCTACTATTAAGGTAAATGGAGCAATTGGAACTCCATTTAATCTTTCTAGATCTATCTAGCAAGGTTGCCATCCATTGCCCTATCTTTTTATTCTTGTTGTTGATGTACTAGGCCATGTTTTGAGCAACCCAAGATATGGAATAGAAGGTCTAACCCTTCCAAGAAGCATAATTATGGAGGACTAGACCTTCATTGATGACATTGCAAGAATTAGCAAGCAATTTGGAGAGAGTAAGGTCTATTCTTGTTTTTTTTGCATAACCTCAAGTGTAAAAATCAATTAGGGAAATTATATCACTATTTAGGCATCTAAGAACCCAGGAACTTGGGGGAATGGGGCTAAGAAATGGGGCCATAACTTTATTTCATAACTAAACAAAATAATCTTGAAATATTCATTACTGGTTCAATTTAATCATAATACATTCTATAATTATGACAAAATAAATAATACACATATTTAGTTTGATCATTTCAAATACAAGCAATTTTGAATTATCACTAACACAAAAACTACCAATAAATCAAAAATTTCAAAGGGAAATGAACAAAACATGACAAATGTATGTAGGCCTAATTCTAATTTCAAATTGTGAAACACAAAAGCCAAGGACAATAATGCAAAATGTGTAAGTTGTAGGTTCAAATGAAACTTTATTATGAAAACATTAAAAGAATCAAAACATAACTTTAGTGCAATATTGTATCCAAAATTAGTGTTGAACAAACTAAAGGTACCATGAAGAAAATTACTTTCATTTATAGACTATTAGGGATTTTGCTTAAGGAAAAATAATTTCAAAGAATATTATTTCAAAAAAATTATTGGGCAAGTTTTTTATTACATTATTAATGTATAATGGATGAAATTTTGACATTCATGGATGAACTTCATCTATGATTATGCTAGTGATGATGTTAACTATGATGTTATGATGGTATTTATGACATGAACCATGTAAAAATCCATGCACAATTTTTTTAATAGAATCAACAAGGTATGAAAATTTAAAAATACTCAATTAATTGATATCATATATACCAATAAGATCTAAATGGATATAGAATGCACACACAATTGTAACAAACCCCACTACATATAATAATAGCTTGCTTGCATCAAATCTGGTCAAGTTGAATGTTTCATCTCTTCTCCTCATCTCTTGTGATGATTTGCATACATTCTAAAATTTTAAATGTAAAACATCAATGCCAATGAGTTTTATTGTATAAATTCCCTTCCAAATGAATGTACCATGGTACAAATCAATATTCAATGCCTAAGAGAATAAAAGAAATAATCAACAATGAACAATTTAATGGTTCACCTTTAATAATAACTTATTTGCATAAAATGTGATGAAGTTGAATGCCTCTTCTTCTTTTTTTCATCATTTGTAATGACTTGCATACATGTCAAAAATAAAAATGTAGAATAAACAATGTTAATGAGCTCAATTGAATAGACTTCCTTCCAAATGAAAGTACCATGGTACAAATAATTATCCAATGCCTAAGGGAAAATAAAGGAAAAAATCAACAATGAATAATTGAATGATTCACCTATAATAACAATTTGCTTACATCAAATGTGGTAAAATTCATAGCTTCCTCTCCTAATCACATCTGATCACTTGCCCCAAAAAATGTGAAAGAAAAATGCCATCTAATTGATGAACATGTAATTAATAGACTTCCTTCAAAATGAAAATACTATGTCAATGATCAATTAAAAAAACCTTAAGGAATGGTTAAAAAAGAACATGCAAAAGTAAAAAGGTAAAAAAAGTTTGAATGAGTAAGGAGCTCAAGTGAGCAAAAGGAAGATGGATTCATTTTGTCAAAGTTGTATTGTTTTGAAATGTGCTTACACCACTTATTTGAGATGTTGATTAATTTTCAACTATGCAAATTGACATAATCATTATTAGTTTCAATTATAATCAAAATTTAAATTTACTCACAACACTTCCTTCACATATTTCATTCATTTGATTTGGAAATGCTAAAAAATGGATGAAAGTTATAGGAACCTATTTAATCTAGCTTAATTATTATAGGCAAAGGTTATTTACTTACCATTATCTACACCTTATAACTTACATGTTTGCTAGCTACTTACATACCAAGCATATTACCAACCTTGAACAACCTTTATAACTTCCTAACCTACCTTCTTAACTATATACCTATGGCCTATTTACTTAGCTACACTAGCCTACCTAAACATATTACCTACCAACCTAATTGCTTACTTGTTACCAACCTTGAACTTTTGATAAAGTTGAAACAAAGTTGCAAAATAAATGGAAAAGAAAGTCACAATAAAATCATAATAAAGTTACAAATTACATACCCAACATTTAATCCATCCATTTGTCCCTTTTTCATCCATTTCACAGTTCAACAATCCCCTTCCTTAAGGTGATTGGTGCAAATTAACCAACACAAGGTTCACCTTTTTAAAAAGGATCTCAAGGTTTTTTTTGTTTTAACATAAGAAAAACCTAGGTTGCTTTAAAGATTGATTGCAACAGTTTTCCAATTTCCAAAACGACATTCATTTAGCTCTTTGGTGATGATTTCTTCAAAAACATTCCTTGGGATTTAGGGAATGGCATTGGGATGTGCAATTGTTGCTCTTGGTTATGTTCCTTTTTTTGTGTACTCCTTATATTAAAATTGGAATAAATTTTGTTTAGGGAGGTTAATTCCATTTTATTCCAAATTACGTGCAAAAAAATGGGGGCAATTACATGCAATCCTATTTACATTGGAGAAATTTTTATATATTAAAAAGGTCCAATTTAATATATACAAATTACTCTAATGTAAATAAGATGTTTATAACTCATTATGATAATTTAAGAATATTTAAAAAATATGCCATTATTTCATAGTAAATTAAAAAATACCCTTTTGTTTCAAGTACTTTTTTAAAATATACAAATGGTGACCTCCTTGGGATGGCAAGTCCCCTTGAGACTTGTCTATATCTTGAAACTTTTTTTTTTGTAGGTGAAAGGGGGGCTAATGATAATCATTTCATGAACATAAACTACATTTTGGTGGCTTTTATAGATGATCGTTAAACATTCCTCACAAATTTATCTTATATTTTATGGGTTAAAATATGTTGGTTTAATTTTGATGGGTAATATAGTCTAGCTTTCCAAGATTTGGAGCCAAGCTTGGACTTCCACTTGATTGAGGAGGGCATGGCCCATTGGTGTGTCATCAAAAAACATCTAGATTGGTTAGATAGGTTAAGAAGTAGCTTAACATTGATACTTGTTTCACATTTGATTGGTGTCACAAGGGCATTTTGGTGTTGATGGTGATATTATTAAGTCTAATGCCTTTTACCATTTATACTTCCTTGATTCTATTGATTTGTGATGTGGTTGTTATTTCCCTCCTTTTAGAGTTTCTTGTTCAATGCCCATGTCATTAAAAGTTTATTGCCTTCATACTTGGGCAACTCAAAATGAAGAAGGGCATCTAGGACTACCCTTAGCCTTTACATAATGGTTTGAAGCAAAACATATTGTGAAGATAGATAGCAAATCAATCAAGGGTTTTTTTTCAATTTTGTGAAGTAGGTGGGTTGGCAACCATTCACAACTCAAATTTTAGGTAAAATTCAGCTATAGGTTAAGAAGGGTAGTAGAAAAATTTAGGCATCAAGCTATAAACTAATTTTAAAATATGGATATTAAGAAAAATTCCCTTGAAAAATATATGGTGAACTTTTTTGAATAAGAAAGGAGTTTTGCAATGAAGAAACTTATACTATGTTACATAGGTGCAAATTTTGGCACAAAAAATATGATTGGAGTTCCCCAATTTTTAGTACATTTTACACTTAGTAATGTTTGTCACACAAATATTGAAGGGCAATTGAAAGAAATTAAAAATATGAATCCTTGGTAAAGAATGCTATGGAAAAATATATTTTACAATACCAATTGCATGTACAATTTAGGTCAAATTTGAAGAAGAATATATGAAAATCTAAGTGCCTCATGCTATTTAGACACTTCACAAACTTGGCACTAAATTGTAAGTAAAGAAGTCAACAAGGTGAAGAAGATTACTAAACCACATTCATTCAATGATTAAAAACGAGCACACTGAAAAAACTTGACAAACATGTGAATGTTTAAATGATGGGTTTCATAGTAGGATCCTTTTGAGATAAGGAGTTTTTGCCAACAACTTTTAAGCCATTGATTTTGAAATTTCCTATTCAAATGTACAAAATTTAGCTAATGTAATCACTAGAACTTTCACTAACTACAATTAGGTGGCAATTTGGAAACTTGAGTGGTTAAAATTTATATTAACTAACAATTGTTCAAAGTTGATTTTTTAATGTTTTGAATGTTTATGTCCAACATTGTTTTTTTTTCAAAACAACTATTTTAATGTTGATGGTTGAACAATACAAAAATTGAACTTACATTTTATCCACAACATTTTGTGTATTTGGAAAAAATTCATAGATTATTTAGAGAGCATATTATATCCCCCAACATTTTGTGTATTTGGAAAAAAAATCATAGATTATTTAGAGAGCATATTATATCCCCCAACATTATGAGAAACTATGTCCACTATAAACCTCGCACCTTACAACTAGAACTTTAAAACAATTAATCTGCAACTATCTCATAGAATTATACAGAATTGAAAAATAAAATGTCATTTAAAAAATTCATGGAATTCTATTGTAGTTGCCTATGAATTCCAAAATGGACCCTCAATACAAATGAATGTACAAATTGTATATATGCTTTTGGTCAACCATGTTTAACTTCGTTAGTAAGTTACATGAGAGTCATGGATGACAATTACAATACAACTAGAATAAATGAAATGCTCATTACCAACTTCTTTGTAAACTTTAAAACTAATATATTGGATTTTCATGCAACTACCCAACTACTAGTTACAATAATAATAATAACCTTAACATAAGCCTAATTTAAGTTAAATTAATTAACTTAATTATTAATTAATGATAATAATAATACTATAATTAATTAGCCTATCATATAATGAGCTATTATTACAAAAAAGATAATATTAATTAATATTTAAAATATTATTAATTAATATTATAAGCTAAACTGCCATAACCTAGCTTAACATAATTAAAAGATAATAGTAGCTAGCCTAGCGTCACATTTAATAATAATAATAATATTATTATTATTATTATACGTAATATTTATATTTTATATTAATAGTTAGTATTATTAATTATTAATTATTATGAACTATAATTGTCAGTATACCTAGTAGATAAACTATATTAGGTTAAAATCGCCCATCATGAATTGTTGAATGGTGATGGAACAATTTTGGATTTTTCTTGTTTCTTGTTTATTTATGTGATGTAAAACATCATAAAACATCAAGGTAAATTCTCCATTATATGTTTCATGTCAAAAAACAAAGGAAAAACACAAAAGAAACACAAAACATGTTGAAATCACATAATGTGTGTTTTTTTAAATGATTATTTATTTTTAAACCTCATATCTTCCTTATTTCTTGTATGTTGTCAATAAATTAAAGTGTTATGGGTGCACCAATTTAAGAGTTATGTTACATATTTAAACTTTTAAAGTAAAGGAACAACACATAAAAACCACAAAGAATATGGATGTGTTAAATTTTTAAGTGTGCATTGGGTTGTTGACCAAACATTGACCCCATCTATTTTTCATAACCATATTTTCTTCATTTTGGGTTTTTTTATAACAATATAAATGTCTATGGGTGTGCTAAGTCAAGGTTTGAAAAACATTTTGCACTTGAGAGGTAAAGGGAAAATGTTTTAAGATTTGAAACTCTTTAAAAGCTTAAATGTTCCTGCATTGGCTTGTCTTATAGGGTGTAGTCACACAAACATGAACCATAAGTGTAATGCTTGTTTAAATTTTCACATTTAAAAGTGGTGATTTAATTTGGTGTTGAAAACATAAGATTTTTTTATATTGCAAAGTTCTTAGTGTATCATTAGAACATGTGAATTAATTTGAAAAAATCCAATGAATAAAAATTTCTCAAAGGCATTCATTACACATTATAATAATTGTTTTTAAACACAAAAAGGATTTGTAAATGGGTTTTAAAACTTTTGAAAATGATTTTTTTGAAAAATCTTTTACATAAACCTTGACATAATACTATAAAAGAAATTCAAGATTTTTCAAGATTTTTTTGAGGACTTTTGTGAGAACATTTTAAAAAATATTCTCCAAAAAGTAGTCCCCTAAGTAAGTGGGTGTGGCTTGTGTTATCTTGTTGGCACCTTTTAATGGTTGCAAATAAGTTGTAACTAAGATGTAACTAATGTTTTTATTCCATATTATTATTATTTTTTCAAGTTTGTAATATATATAATTAAGTGCATTAAGAATATTAAAAAACAAGTGACATTTAGAATAAGCAAGTAAAAGAAGGTTTGGGCCCAAAGGTTAAACCCAAAATTAAAAAAACAATTCCAAATTAGCTACCTATTTAGCCTAGGAAAGGTAGGAAGTAATGGTTACTTACCTTAGGCTTATTTACCTATTGATATAATCACCATGTGTCCATTGATGATTTGTTAGCACATCATTGCCATGTCATCATATTATTACTTATGTAATTGCACAATAGTTGCAATGATCAAATTGCAACATAATTGCATGAGTTGCATATGTATATAGTTTTATATACGGTGAATAGTGTTTGTTACAACTCTTGTAAATTGTTTGATAAAATTCACGTTGTAAAAATACATGGAGTTACAAGTGGTTGTTGTAACTCAGAAACCCAATTGCAAACCTAGTTGCAAAACACAATTTTTTCATGGTGAAATATGCTTTTCAAAAAGAAGATGGTTATTACACTTACATTGCAATATGTAATTTAAACATCAAAAACCCTATTATGATATGCATTCAATGTTGCAATCTATACATTACACACAAAAACCTTATTACAATATGCATATTGCAATGTAGGTATAAGAACACTCTGGAAAGGGTGAAAGCTTTATGAAAATATAAAACTTGCCCCAAAAACATAATGCCCAATTATAAACTTATGTGACATGGAGGACAAATTCGATTTGGTAATGTGTTGGAGCCACATACACTAAAAACATTATAGTAGATCTATATGTTGAAATATTATCAAATAAAGATGTCCATGTTCACCACTTGAATACCTTACTTTCTTATAAAATTCAGTGGAAATTAATTAAAATATCGAATGAAGAGAAATTTGATGAAATATATTTAAACATTTGTAATCCATCTAAATTGATATTTTAAAATTTCAGATTGGAATGATGAAATGTGAGAACAAGTCCATAGTTGACAATTCATTTGAAGATCATAAAAGAATGTTTGTAATTAAAAGGCAATTGAAGCTTTCTTAGTCCAAAGTTAAGACTACAACTTTATTCTTGAATAGTAATTTCAAGATATCTTATGGAAAAACTATAATTATGGAAAAGTGATGAATAAAGATGTATATAGAAAATTGCATTTAAAATATACGAGAACCCCATGTCTCAAACCATTAAAATTCTGATTTAAATGCTAAACTAATCTCATAGCCTAATATTAATTGATTTCAACATTTGTCCATTGAAATTGATCTTCCTATGCATTAGTCTACAACTAAATAGACTCATCTCATAAGCTGACATGCTTTTGGTGGTAGAGCACCACAACCAAAAGAATTATTTAAAAACCTATTGCCAATAGTAAATAGCCCCAAAATAATGGCAAATGATATAGAATGATAAAAACTAACAAATATGTTCCAAATGAAATTATTCAAAACAAGAGAGAAAATATAATTTTTTTTGAAAAAGGAAACTCATAGAAAAGTTGTTTCACAAGGAAGGTCACATGAAATTTAAAAAAAAAATATAATACTTAGTAATAAGAACATAAATAACAATAATGTCTTATAAAAATTAGGAAGGAACTTATATGCTAAATTGACTTGCATTTAGTCATGAATGATATTAGGGATTATCATTTGGATAATCCCATTTTCGAGCTTATAATTAGAGACATCTATATGAGATGGAGACACTATTTTAAGGAAAACCTATTTGAAAAAATGTTGTTCAACATAGAACCCAAGCTCCTAAAAGAAGATTTTTGCAAAAGCAACATTTTCAAATGGATGCATTTGAACCCCTTTGGATTGCATGTAACCTTTGACAATTTAATTTTATGAAGTTGATAAAATGGATTAAAGTAACTAACATATAAAGGATTAATATGTGGAGTGATCCAACATCCACCCAAATGTTCCAACAAGTACTTGATGTTTTTGACTATTATATTCTTTGTTCATGAATAAGGTATTGAAGAAATCCTTCATTGATGAAGACAACTGAACTAGTGCACGTGTGAAAGAGTGAAAATGTTGTGATCATATCCTCGTGATTAAATATGTGTCTTGCTTCAAAATAAAGATTGAGGTGTGAATTCATCTTTGAATGAAAAAAAAGGTTCTTCCATGATTTGACATTTTCTTCCATTTTGCATGGTAAATCAAATTTTACATGTATATTGTGATTTTAGGATTCTTGGTTCACTTAACACTTTTGGAGCAAGTCTAAAAACAAGTTCAAACACTTTAATTGCTCCATTTTCTTTCATCAATTTGTTGAAAAAATTTGTAATAACATTCCAACATAGGGGTGGTGGATGATTCCAATGCTTCTTGAAGCTCAATCTCCATCTATGTACCCTTTTTACTTTCTCCAACAAAAATTTATGAATTCCTTCCAAATAAAGAATGTACATAAGTGCTTGCCTTGCAACTAGTTTGTTTGTAGAAAAACTCATTTTATCCATTTCATTAAATCTAGCCATAGTTTGTTGTGTTTGCTTACAATAAATTGACTCCAACTAGTTTGAATACACCTAATTGACAAAATCCTAAAACAAGCTTATCACGTCAAGTTCAAAACATCAAATAAATGGAATTTTCCATTACAAAAGATCTATATGCAAGATATTTATTATATGAGCTTCCAAAAATACTATTATTACAAACTTTACAATCATATAACAATGAGGATTTAGACCTTTTTTCTTTTAATCTTGTGTTTTTAATTTAGGTTTTTGTGATTTCTTTATTCTTCTTTTGGTTTTGTTTTTTCTTTTTTTCTTTTGTTTTTGTGTTTGTGTGTGTTGAGTTGTGTGTGTGTTGTGCTGTGGAAAAGGAGGACATGAGCATCAAAAAAGGGAGGAGAGAGATAAAGAGAAAGAGCAACATGAGGAGCAACTAAAAGAGGTGAGTCTCTTGCAGTCTAGCCCTTGCAAACCAACAATGGTAGTAAAGGTTTGTTGCCATTGCCATGAGCTTTCGATTACAGTAAAGGTTTGTTGCCTTCACCAAGATTTTCTTATTTCTGTTTTTATTTAATTTTTCCTTTATTTATCTCTCCTATTTCTTTTTTGCTTTCAATTTTTTTCTTGTTTTTTTTGTTGGTTTTTAATACCTTTTTTTCCTAGCAACTCAATTTTTTTGAATTTTTTTTCTTTATTTTTCCTAATGTTCCTATTTTATTATCAATAATTTTAAAATTCTAGTTTTATATTCATATTTTATTTTATGTATCTAAAATTTTATTTATATCTTGTTCATTTTTTGTATCTATTTTTTTCCATTTTTTTTTGTTGGGTTTCTTAATATTGGTTTTTTGGGGTTTTAAAATTTCTGTTTTCTTGGTTTTCTTGGATTGTTTCTCCTTTTTTTTTTCTTTTTTCTTATTTTAGTTTTTTCTTATTTTTATTTATGTACTTTTAAAAAATTCTGATTTTAATATTTCTGGTTTTATTTATCTTTTTTTTTTTCGTTTTAATTTTATGTAATTAAAAAAAATTCTATCTTGTTTGTTTTCGTTGGGGGGTTTTTTTGGAGTTTTAAAAAATCTATTTTCTGGATTTTTTGGGGATTTTTTCCACTTTTTTTCTTGGTTTTTATTTTTTATTTTTTGCTTTCTATACTTCTTGAAAATTTTGGTTCTATATTTCTTGTTTTATTTTTGGTTTAATTTTTTTCTCTTGTTATTTGAAATCTTTTCAAAATAATTTTTTGGGGGTTTGAATTTTTTTTCCTGGTTTTTTTTTCTTGTTTTTATTTATTTATATTATTTATATTATTATTTTTCTATAATTTTTGAAAATCTTATTTATTTCTATTTTTTCTTGTTGGTGTTCTTTTTTCCCTTCTTTTGGTTTTTTCAATACTATTTTTGGGGTTTGTAATTTTAATTGCTCTTTTTGTTTCTGTTTTGTGTGTGTGTGGGAAAAGGTAAACCCCTCCTCTGTGTGTTGGGCAATTGCTTGAACAAAAACCCATGCCACATGCGAAGACCCATGCCACATGCAAGTGGGATCACTTGTGGAATGATGGACTATGAATAAAATCGACATCCATGCCCACATTGGTAAAATCTTTTTTTTTCAAGTTGCTCACTTTATTAGGCATTCAAACATGGGGTGTGGGGTATCCTCCCCATGTAATGACCAAATTAAAGAGGGATGAGAATCTTGCTGATTTAATTTGGGCTAGTAAGGCCTCTTATGTAAAGGGCCTTAGAGATGTTTGGGATAACCAAAATTGGACAATATTTTCATCCAAAAAGGAGCATAAAAAGGGGATCTTTTGACTTGTGAATCATCATGAATTGGAGATGATTCATGGCTGGTAAGTTCCATTACATTTAATTTTCACTTCAAGAATTTGCATTGTGCTTCAAACATGTGTTTCCAAAATTATACTCATTGGTTTGTGTGTATGTCCACTTTAGGATTCGAGGTACCACCAAGGAGGCCTTCTAGTTGATTTGGTGAAGATAATTTTGGAAAACTGGCAATTATACACTTGATAATATGCTCAATTTGCACAAAATGCAGTGGCACATTATAAGAGTGCAAATAGATTATCATTGAAATCTATTAGTGAAAGTTCTAGTGAAAGTGAGGGTGAGAGTAATTAGCTTGACATTGCATTTTTGGACTAATACACATTTTGTACCATGTGTATGGCATCCATGAATTTTCTATGCCACATTTTTGTAGATTAATTTAACCTCCATGGATATAACCCATTGGCATTGGAAATGAATGTATGTAAAGTTATCTATTTACAAAAAAATTGAATTTTATCTATACATAAACAAGGTTATTAAGATGTATGTGCATCTTGCATTGAACAAAAAATTGATTGGATGTATTGCTAATACATGAGGATATTGCAATTGTAGTCTAAACATTTGTGGAAGTTGCATTAAAGCCTAAAGGCATGATTTTGTGCAATACCTTTGTGTAAAAATAATCCCCTATTTCATAGTTAAAATTTTGAGATAGTTTATATATGCATGATGATGACGGTATTGCATTTACATTTTTGTTATGCAATACCTTTAAGACAAGACAAAACATATTCATTCCATCAACCCTATCCTTAAAGTTAATATACCCATAATGATATTGCATTGGCTTTGATCGTTTTTTGGTCCATGCAATACCCTAAACCCTAAACTTAACCTTAATACACCCAATATGGTAATGTATAACCCCAATAGGAATAGGGTAAACCAAATAAGGGTATTGCAATTGAATTAGATTTTTTTACCTTAGTATTATGTGAGGCCACGATTAAATATTAGTCAACACCCATATTAAGGTCTTGCATATAAGGTCAACATGAGTTATTTCCAATATGTCTTTAGGGTATTGCATTGTTGAAATAGATAAAATGAAATAATTTCAATTGGCTTAAGGGTATTGTGAAACACCAAAATGATCCAAGGATATGCATTACCTTAATGAGGGTAATGTAGATGTGAATATGGTTGGACATGATATTTGTATTTTGTCCTTGGGGTATTGCATCACCTTAATGAAAATAATGCATGTGTGAATTGGTTGGATATGATATTGTCAATGTGTCTATAGGGTATTGCATTGTTCAATTAGATGATATGAAATATAACCTAGGCATGAAGGTATTTCATAAGAGCAAAATAATCTGGTAATTGTTCTTTTGAATGAAATGAAATGAAATATATTATTTTGGGCATGAATATTGAATAACAACAAAATAATCCATTGCATTTGCATTACTTTGATGAGGGTAATGCATGTGTGAATTGGGTTGGATATTATATTTTCAATGTGTCCATAGGGTATTGCACGGATGAAATAAATGAGATAAAATAGTTACAACTAGGCTTACTTGTTTATTACAAAACAATAAAATGATCTAGTGCATTTGCATTTACCTTGATGAGGGTAATGCATATGGGCATTAGGTTGGATATGTTATTTCCAATGTGTTCTTGGGGTATTGCATTGTTCAATTAGATGAGATTAAAGTAGTTTAATAGGATTGAAGGTATTGCATTATAGTAAATTTGTTTTGTTCATGCATTTGTTTGACGATGGTATTGAAAAAAAAAGAAAGGTGTAATATGATATTTTCCCTTTGCCCTTACAAAATTGCATTTCAATAAAATCATCTAGTGGGTGTGCATTACCCTTATGATGACAATGTGATGATTAATTAATTGCAAGTTGTGCTAAGGGTATGACACAAGTTTGAAATCTAGTAATTGTGATGAAGTTCAATAAGGGTATTGCAAGAAGAGTTTACATCTGTGGATTGATGTGGCTTGAGTAAAGATATCAAACTTCATATGTGAATTAATTGTTGAGTTTTATAGGGCTACATAAAAGAAATCTAGTTTAGTTGCAATACCTTTAGTTGGGTCATTGTAACATTGTTTTCCATAGTCATAAAGTTACATGGTGTAGGAGGGAGGTAAGTAAGAAGGAGAACGAAGCAACCTACTTGGTATATTGCAATACCTTCATTGACTTGCATTGTCATTGCCTTGGTGGAGATTTAGTTCATAGGTACATAGATAGATAGGTTGATGGGAAGGTAAGTAGATGGGTGGGTAGGTGGGAATGTAGGTAGGTAGGTGGGGGAGGGAGGAGGCCAGGGTGCATAGGCAGTAGTCTAAAGGTAGGTAGGTAGGTAGGTGAGACCTGGGCGAGCATGGGGGTGAGGGAAAAAAAAAGGTTCCCCAAAAAAAACCAACCTGGGCTGCGGAAAGGGGAAAAAAAAGGTCAACTTGAGTTTGCCACCTTGGTTAGCCCAGGGACAGGGAGAGACGAAAAAGGTGCACCCATGAGTGCACCATCCATCCACATTGGTGCACTGGTGGGTGCTGGTTCCCTCTGGCTGCAATAGTGTTGCTTGTAATTGATTCACATTCGCTCTTCTCCAAGTTTTTGAGTTGAGGAATAAAAGTTGGATTTGAGGCTGATATTTGAGATTCTTTGTGATCCGACCATATAATTACTTTCACCAGACTCTGACAAAAATTGGGGCCTGCACAACACCCATTTGAAAAAATGCTTTGCAACAACTTGGCGCAAAGCTTTGCAATGGTGGCCAGGGCTGCCACTAAAATGAGTTCTTTGCCTCTAATTCCAACAATCTCATTGGCCTGAAAGGTTGTCTCTTCTAGCCTGCACACAACCCTATTCTTGCATGGATTGAAAACAACACCACTCTTAATTCATATTTTGGATTTCTCATAAATGTGAAGACCTGATCTGATTTGTTTAGCAGAGAATTGGAGGGCGTGTTACCCAGGTCTTCTTCACACTTGGTAAAGCCTGTGGCCTGGGGCTTTACCCTACCAACGAAAAAGCCTTTGCAACAATCAACTCTTAGTTCACTCAAGATAGCTCAGAGAAACAACTCAAACCACAATTTCTAAGAAGCCCATTGTTCACATACTAGGTAAAGTTTTCTTCACACCTAAGCTCAAGCCTATTCCTAGGATTGTCTATGTTTGTGTATATATTTTCTACACTCATACTATAACCATAGAAAGGGTTCAAAATGTGCAGCCTCTTGTTGACACTCCATATGTTGATTCCCCTCCCCAGATATAAGGACACATTGGAGGAAATAATCAATCACTCTTTGGGTCCTACCTATGTCAACAGAACATTTAACAGTTTTCCAGCCTTTTGTCTATCCAGACACCATTTTCTCTCCTTAAAGAAAACACACCACGGTGGACCACCACCCTTCCAGTGATCACAAACTCTGACACTCGTGTCATGGGCCAACAATTAACACATACAGACCTGCCGAAGTAAATTGAAGGTAACTATTATATCAATTCCAGCGAAACACAAGCAAAACACAATAAGAATGTTCATAGTAGCAATTTTATCTTCAAACGATTCAGAACATGTGATCAATGTCAACAATCACAACCCATAGTGAAGATTATCAGTCTTGGCAAATTTTTAGTTTCCTCTTTGAACTGTAAGATAGAGTTATCATCCAAAAGAAAAAAAACCCAAGCATGACTGACCATACCTGAAACCTTGACCTTAATCATCAAGATTGATGGTAGTAGTTCCAGGCACATCTTTACACCAGTGATGACAACCACATTTGCATCCCTGCTTTCTTTACAACTCCAAAATGGTTTCCTCTATTACTCCAGACTACCATCAACATGCTAATGTTCTCTGAAGCCTTTTAGATTCACTTTTTGAAAAAGAAAAAAAATCCTGTCCAAATTATTGAATAAAAAAGTTGGAAATGAAAAAGTTATCTTGAAAATGAACCTGATCCACTGTGGGTGAGAGCCTGATGAGCACCTATTTTATGCTGTACAATTGAGACTAAATTAACCATGGCTGGCAGAGAAAATCTAAACAAAAGTGGCAGATGTGAAGCTTCAATTATTGGACTTCTAAAGACACCTTGGGGCAAACTCATCATGTCTATTGAAGTCTTTCCTTTGCTTTCTTGGCACAGATCAAAAAGATTCAGCCATGCAAGGAATGTACAATTAGGACTTGAGGAATCTGGCTGCTGTCCTGACTACATGCCAACCTTGCTGGGAAAAAGTTTCTGATACTAGCGAGCATTTGCAAAGTGAGTGATTTAAGACTCCAAAACATTCACTGAGGGTTTGTGGTGTCTGTGGCCAACTTCTCATACCTCCACCCAGAGCCTCCCTGACTTCCATCCAAGTACAGAATAGCAGAATGATATCTGCATCAAGACACATAACGATGATGCCAAAGAGAGCGAAGGAAACAGTCACAAATAGAGGTCTGTAACAAACTAGATGTGTTCATGTATATTGAACTGGAATCTCCAACCTCAAGCATATCACCCATTCAGGACTTAAGATGTAAAGTATGCATTTCCAAGAACAAGAGATCAAAGGAAGCAGGAAAAGAGGAGTCAATGAAAGGACAATTACTTCTTCAAAGCTGGACGGTGGGCGATGGATAGCAAGGTGATGCCACTCTTTTGCAATCTTCTATACAGATTCTCTTCACCATCAGCACTCACTGCTGATGTGCATTCATCTAGCACAGCATATCTGCCATCAAAGGATACTTGTCAGCACAAAGAGGATAGAATGGGATCAGGAAGCAGATCAAGAATGCATTGTCCTGTTTCAGTAAGACATGGAATAGCTGAACTTAGTGGAAGATCCTTGTGAGTTTCTGCATGCAACATTCAGGACAATAGAACTAGGTGCAATGAACTAGAGCTTTTTCATATTTAAACCAAATGTTTATGCATTAGGTATTTTTGAAGCACTCTGAAATCTGTGGTACTTAGAGGAAGTAAGGAGTGTGATATTTACCTGGGGTTGTGGTAAAGGACACGGGCAACTGCAATCCGCTGCTTTTCACCCCCAGACAAAGTCTCCTCCCAGTTCTGGAGCATTTCCAGATCCATTATTTGAGAAGACTCTTGGTTTAAATGTAAGAGAACTTCATCAACTGGACTTTTCAAATTCATTTGTTGCAAATGAGCAGTTCAATAGCACCCACCATCTCCACAACACAACATGATGCCTGGAAGAAAAAGAAAGTCTGAAATAGTGCATAATGATGTTTAGTAAGGCACCTGCAGTTGGTCTAGGCCATCTCCACGCTCCACAAGATAATCAATCTCTGTTGCTTGCAATGCTTCTATCACAGCCACATCATCAGGGTGCTTCATGCTTTTAAGAGAGCTTAAATTTGCTGAACTTGACCACCACTTGCCACTGGCAGCAGCTGAAACTGCCAATGGGGGTGATGGGTAACGCACCTGATCTCTTAGTGTGCCTTGCACAATGTAAGGATTCTGTCACATCCATCTTTGCATCAGTTCCCTAGCAAGATTTCATGTCAGCTAGATTTGGACACCATGAGCAAGGGTGGGCTCATGACTACACTATTGGGAATACAAGACTGAAACCTGAATTCAGAATACATTTCACTCACGTAAGCATTTAGGAAAGAGTGATAACCTTTCTTGGTATGCACTGCTTTAAACCAGGGCAGCTACATTAGTAAAACAATTATGGTCTTGCTAACATAACATCTAGGACTCTGTACCTGAGAAAGGTAGAAAATCTCTCCATGTTGTGGTCGAGCAATGGTACCACTCTGAAGAGGCCAGAGCTCAGCAAGAACCCTAAACAATGATGACTTGCCACTACATCACAGAGACACAGCAACTCTAGATTAGAGAAGCATCAAAAGAAAATGCCAATAATGGTCACCCATCCAGAGCAGACCTACCAAAATGTTCAGACAAGGCAAGTGATAGAAACCTTGAAAAAGAACCAGCAACATGGAAGATATGACTACTTCCACAGGACAAATCATAACATGCACAAACTGATCACAGGGACAGGAAAAGTCCTAATAAATTGAGCTATGAGTACCTGCCATTGGGACCCATAATGATGACAGATCCTCCCCTCGGCACCTGAAAGCTCAAATCTCGGACCAGCAAAGACCCATCTGGCGAATAGAGAGTGACATGCTTGAATCTGCATGCCAGACAGGAATGTGCCATCATGAAGCAAAGCTGCACATGCTGAGCTACTTTATAGGATTCCAGTTGAACATAGTGCAAAGAAGCTAGATAAACATGCACAATAGTCTCAAGCTACATCATGTCTGAGCCAATATTTGGAACTGAAATCCAGAACTAGCCAAACCAAGATCCAAGGTGGTATCCTCCATGACCAACTGAGATATGTTACATCCACAGGTTGAGTTAAGATAGTTTCTGATGGCTCCATGCAATGCAAATGGTAGAGTGAAAATTTGCAAGAAATGTCCTTTGCTGTATGAAGGTGATACATTTATCTCAGGCTGAATGTCTTGCAAACTGTGCACTGCTACCTCCTCCAGATGCAATGGTTCTGAAAACGTACTCAATTGAGTCACTGAAGGTAAGACATGGAAGATCATAATTTATAGCCTTATTAGAATCAATCCCTTCCAGCATCTTCTGTAGTGGGCTGGCTCGTTGTGTGCGGCCTTCCTTGGTGCTCAGTTGTCTGACCTGCTCATTTAGTGCTGTCAACTTTTTGGTCACAAGGGCTCACAGTCTTATCAAAGCCATGATTTTTAGAAGACTCCAGGCCTCATGTAGTGAAAGCATGACTACTTCTTGAAGACATTTTAAGCAATAGAGAGAAGAAAGGAAGATATGTGAATGCATACAGATTCTAGGAGTTCTGAGACACGCGATGTAAATCCTGCAAGGGCTGTCACTCTTTTGTAAACCAATATCAGCTGCCCAATTGCGGTTGATGTGTTCTGTGTTCACCCACCATGATCACACTTTCATCAGTCACTTATTATTGACAAAGACATTGACCCACTCTGCCAAAAAAGTGCCTGGTGAAATTTTCACCAGCAACATGGACAGGGTGGTTGAACACTCTGGCAGTTGATCCACTATGCCCAAAATGTACTGTGTTTTCACCACCAACATGAACGGGGTGGTTTAACAGTCTTCCCTAGTTCCAAGGCGAATGGATGGAATCATGCTAGACTGGAAAAATGTGAAATTCAGTTCACAAGGCTTTACCATTAGGAGACGCATGGACCGAATGTAATCTCCAGTCAATGCTTTAGTATCAGCTCTCTGTAATCACAAAAAAAGACAATTTTTTTCAATTTTTCAAGCAAATTAAGTGAACAGTACAAGGTTGGCACTGACAAGACTTCAGTCTGAACAGGTTCAGCTACTGAGCAGATAATGTAAAACAATGGTGCAAGTGTAAATTGAACAGACCTGTCTGCTATAGTAAATTGGTGCAGCATACACGCAGATGCCCACAATGGAAGCTGCATACTTGATCAAGTACCCATCAGCCACCTAAAGACAGGAAATGGATAACTTAGTCCACACAAGATTTATTAGCTTAATCATTGACCCTTTCTGGAATCCAATCATGTTTACTCATCCTCCAAAATTGAGCCATACAGCTGACCATATAAACAGAACATCCATAGAGTGGCTTGGATTTGTTTGTTAATGACCTATTCTCATGTTCTG
>Ga0116229_10005848_pt1 | contig 19923 bp, 11 predicted proteins | sample S1TSphgellanicum_3_FD_87313 | JGI IMG/M metagenome (GOLD analysis project Ga0116229, IMG submission 87313) | Host-associated microbial communities from peat moss isolated from Minnesota, USA - S1T2_Fc - Sphagnum magellanicum MG | ecosystem: Host-associated > Plants > Peat moss > Unclassified... | reverse complement strand
TTTTGTGATTGTAGCATTTGAAGCATACAACCTTTGTAATCTTCTTGTTAGTTAATACAATTGTTCCATTTCATGAACCTTGAAGCTTTCATTTCTTGCTTGTTTTCAAGTTATTTCCAATAGTTCCTATCTATGGTCATGTTGTGTTGAAGTAGTCTTGTGTGTCATAAACATGACGTTCCTTGGGGATGTCCTTGTACAATAGACCTTTTAACAAAATGACAACATCAAAATCATATACTCCTTCAAATGCACATGGCCAATAAGTTAACAAATCCACACCTTTATAATCCCAAACTATGAACATTTGCTCCTTTTCTTGACTTGTTCAATATTAACATACAAGGTCAATGAAATCTACTTGTACAAAAAATCTTCTAATAATCAAATGATATCCACATGATATTCTCTTTCTTTCCAGCCTAGGAAATACATGACATTTGTTCCCTCATAATCCCATTTCTTTCTTTCCGGCTTGGGAAATACATGACATTTACTCCCTCATAATCTCATGTAATAATGGTGTTGTCATTTAATTGTGATCAACATTTAGTATGGGGTACCTTTGTTTCAACAAATGCCAAATCACAATGAACTTCAGTTGATTTTTCCCTATGTTTTATCTCCATTTGTTAGCAAAATAACAACAATATCACACCCTATGCAACCATAAAAAATTTCACTTTTTGCATGTGCATTAGTAGGGTAGATTTATGTTTAATACTACTCACCAACAACTCTTGGTTTAACTTTTACACACTTCTTGAGTTTCAAATGCTTAATCAAGGAATCTAATTTGTGCATTAACAATTTTGTGTTGCACAAATTGTCCACATTTTCAAGAAGCTCTAGCTAATGTGACTACTAAACATAACAAGAATACTCAATAGATTCCATTATGCACAAGGATTGATAACACCTTGGAACATAGGAGTGACTATGCATTAGAAAGTCCAACATTGCCCCTAGAGCCTACCATTGCACCACTTTTTGCATTCATCAAACCACAAGGACAATGGTGAATGCATGTTATAACAAATTTAGGACTAAAGATGCACCAAGGTCTACAAAATCACTTAGGTACAAGACACCAGCTTTCCTACACATTTTTATTACTTCCAAAGATCTTTGAGGTCTATCCTTTATGAAGTTCCATATTGAACATTCAAGAACAAAATTCAATGTTCAAATTCAACCTACAAATGGGCCCCAACTTTTTATGTTTTATCTATATAGGTAGTGAATGAATCTATCTGAAGTGGTGAAAGATCTTCAAAGCTCCTACAATGAATGGTAATGGTAGGAGACATGCAATTATTGCAAATGCAATTGAGATCAATGTGTGGGGAGCACACTAACAATCAATAAAAAAAATTTGTCATTAAGGGCAATGTTGGATCCAAAGCACTTGGCAAATGGCCCCAACAATGATTTATGCCATCATTTTACAACAACAAAAACCATTTTCAACCCTCCAATTATCATCATTGGATTTGCACAACCCTTTTGGCCCTCACCAAGTTGTAATCATTATCATGACACATTACCAAACCAAAGAAAAATGAAAAAAAAGTACAATGCCCACCTATAAAATCTTTTCATTTTTCTTAGGGTAATGGTTTTTTTCTCAAAAACAATAATTTATTATGCATTTATTGCTTAGAAAATGAAAAAGTAAACATTTTTTGAGTGAATTTTCAACCTAGAATTTTAAAATTTTGAATGGTTCTAAATTTAGCTCATGTATATCAATATCATTCACCATAGAAAAATTCATTACAAAACTTCACCCGTAACCTTAGTTTTGAAGTATATTTGCAAATTTTCATACTTTGTGATGTATTTACTTTGACATATATTTGAATGAGAAAAAATAATTCAAGATGTGATGTCCAAATGTACCAAAAAATACCAAATGAAAAATTTCTACGTTTGTGATTACAATTTTAAAGGGCTAGTGCTTTCACCTTATTTCCACTTGTAAGCTTCACCCATGGTAAAGATTGAGGTCATCTCTTGTGAACATAAACAATCTAAACATATGTAGTAAGATCATGAAGCATTGGAAAAGGTTTTTAGCTTGATTCAAACTTCATGTTAAGGTTTGTATTGTTAGGTAGCATAACATTTACATAACATCATTAAAAAAAAAACCTATGCTAAAGTTAGCACTAACCTAAAATGTTAGTGAATAATTTGATTTCCATTCACACCTAGGTTAGTGTTAAGCTAAATTAAGATATCAAAAGGTAAAGTAGCTTACCATTGTCATGATAGATTCACACCATCATGATGAATGTTAATGGTTAGTAGCAACAATTACAATTGATTACTACCATCAAGATTACTTTATATAACATTGAGTTAAAAGGTCATTTTTGGCCTCTTACATAACATTGAATTATCACCTCAAAACTTCAGCTTTTGGGTAGGCTTGAATACACAAATGTTAACACCAAATTAACACCACCTACTGACAAGGATGCCACATTACCAGCAATGCTACCTAACATTACATATGTGACCACACCAAAAAAGTCTAGAAAATCTAACATTGACTTACCATACACTAGGTGTGAATGATGCTACTATACTATGCCTACCTATAACCTTATAAGCATAATATCCTATCTATTCAAGGAGGCATCTATCTCTTACAAAAGGTGGTTCAACTTTGTTTTGTTTGTCACATTAAGACCTCCCAAATGACAACACTTCACATTGCATTCTTGGAGCCAACTTCCATGATGTGGGTGCATGGATGTGGTTTCATAATATTTAGACCTATGGTGTAAGAGTTATTGAATATTAAAAATTCAATAAAATTAAAATTAATTTTTAAAAAAAATTGCAATGCATTTTTGGTATTGTTGGAAAATGTTCAATGAGTAAGATTTTGTGGAAATAATTTTGGAATTTCTAGACCTAAGGTGTAAGAGATATTGAAATTTGAGTAATCATTTTCATGGGAAATCAATAAATTTTCAAATTTCAAATTGAACTAGTTAACTAGTTCACATTTGGGTCAACTACATGTCACACTATATTCATGGATATAAGGTACCCTCCAAATACACTTAAGAAGTTTCTCCGAGTGCCTTTCTATGGTAAGGATTAAGAATGGGGTCGTTTGAAAAATTAGGGTCTAATGTAAGTTTATGAATTGAATGTAAGATTCAAATTCCCAAATCCACTAGGTTTAAGGTCCTTAATCCTTACCCAACATAAAAACCCAATAGAATTTTGCTTGAAAACTTCATGTTATGTTGAAAGGAGAAGAGGCACCGTAATTTTGAAGTTTTTCATTTTTTATGAACCTTATAGGCCCTTCATTTTGGATTGAGGTAGAAGAAGGTTTTACTATAGGGGAAGTCTCATGACTGAAGGATTTCCTGCGTAAAGACCTATTATACTATTTCCTATCTTTTGGGGTTTTTTTATGTTGCGATCAAACAGTTAGTATCACCTTTCTTTCATCGTTTTTTTGTGATTGTGTGTGTGACTCTATATGGCAATGTTTTGTTGTTGTTTCTATGCATGTTAATGCCATCGTTGCTATGTGTGTTTATGGAAGTTGAGCACTTCACATGCTTTTACCTTTGCATATGTAGTGTTTAGAATTTATTTCTCTTAGATTTCCTTTAATAGTTTTTTATTCCAAAGAGGTTTGTTGTTCATTGATGGAGGATGTTACTAACTTCTTTGAATGAACGAGAGCTTAGAAGTGAGAGTCTCACGGGACTTGCACCATTGCTGATCCATTGGATTTCAAAATTTCTCAACTCGTGGATACAATTTTGGCAAATGACAAGAACATTGTTCCACACTCATCAATGCATCTTGATTTGGTAGCTTTGGAATGACAATGTACAAATCTTTGAACTTGCAATTCTTTAATCATCTTGTGTGTTAGTCTCCATCTTGAGTCCCAAACTAGGTCTACAACATGTAGGACCTTACCTCACACATGATCATCATGTGTCCATTACTTTACTAGAGTTTGCAATTATTTCAAAGAGTGATGATGTCAAGAGCATTTCATGTGTTTTAGGCCCCATTCATGTCAAGAATCAAATGTCCAATATTCCAAATGTTAAGGCTCCAAATCATCCTAATTATGTAGTTGATGTGGAGGACAATACACACCACCACCAACAAACAAGAGAACTTCGATGAAAGAGCGCTGCTGAGTTCATCTCAGGCTCAGCTCTTTCTTCATCTCTCCTCATCCTTTCAGACAGTTGAAGAATGTGAAAAGCTCAGAATGTCTGGAGGGTCTACTATCATGTCTGCCTTCAAGCATACGTTGTTCAGAAGGTGGTTCAATGGGAACAACACCACCAAGCCTCGTGGTGGTGCATCATCATCACAGTGCCTTGGAACCACATCCAATGATTTCAGATGGATGGGATGCCTTGCACAGATATTTGGCTTTCTTCCACAGAAAGCTGGTGGGTACCATTGCTGCCATGGACCCAACAGAGGACTTCCTCAATTACAATCAGGTATGGTGGAACACAAAACCCCATTGCTCTTTTTCTTTTTGTGGAATTCATGCAGGCTTTATCAGTGGCATGGTCTCAAAATGCATTTTACATTGACAATCTTGGCTGGTTAAAAATGAAATTTAATTTGCAAACTGATCATGTGATTGATTAGATAGCACATTCTGGCAATTGCCATCTCATATGTGCACATTCAAGATGTCTGAAAAATGTCATTGGCTGGCACAGTTATTTTCAATTGAGTGCAGTTTTTTTGACCCAGTGTGCTTCTTGTTGTGTCTGTCCCAAGCCTTTGTGGGGGACTTTGTGCCAAATGCATCAACTTTTCTCATGAATGGAGAACCTGAAATTGTGAAGAATTGTTTACTGAATACCTTATGGCTTCAGTCCCTTGAGAAACACATTGACTGTTTCACTCATGGTGAAGGTTTAATGCTTGCCAGTTTCAAGGTGAATTTTTGGTTCACTGATATTTAGTACCATAGTACTGATTCAGAGATAACATAGATCCACAGAAATGTGTGATGATAAAGCCTGGCTGGCTAGTACCTTCCACTTGATTCTGGTGGCACAATCTGAGAATGATAGCGAAGTTCCTGAATTCATTTTGTTGTGATTCTGGCCAGGTGCTTCACAACCCAGTCCACAAGACTGATACCATGATAGCTGATTTGGGGAGAGCGCTGGATTATCCTTCCCAGGGCATACATGAAGCCAACTGGAGATCATGGCCTTGCAGATAATCCTGACTGCCAAAGAGGAATAAGGCTGATCTTGACACAGTGTCTCTCTGATGTTTCAACACTTTCAAACCCTCCTGTGTGCTGATGGATGCTGCATGGTTGATCAGCATATGGTACAGGAACTTTCTATCAAGCCCTTTGTAGTGTCGAGCACCTTCTTCAATGTATACAATAGAACTCCAATGCCCATCATGTTAGATCCATCTGATGAATCAACCAGATCAAGTTGTGTAATTTGCTGAAATCCTCTTTGGAAATTTCTTGATGACTATGAAGGACATGTTCCATTTTGCATTAGCTTTAAATATCATGTGGGTGGTGTCGCAGGGTTGGCTATCCAATTGAAATTCAGCCCCTTTTCTTCATGGCATTGTGGTCAGCCAAGATTTGCTAAACCGGAGGGGGAAGGGAAAGAGTCTCTTCAGAGTATTGATAAGTGACTGCATGCATCAGGCTTTCACATGTGCAAGTACTTCTGGCAGGATCGTGCCCAGCTCAACAACATCTATCATTATAAAACAGAAGAGTATTCCCATACTGCAGTCAATAAGTTCAATGTGATTCCAGATTCAATTCTGGATCAGGTGTTTGACTTTCTACGAATGAAAGGCGGTTACTTTATCAGAAATGTAAGCCCTGCTCTCATGGATTTCCAGTGGTTTGCCATTGACAACTGTATAGCTATTCTCTTGTCCCTTGCAACACCTGATCCAGCTACAGCTATAATGGACCTGTTTGAGGAGCATTGGCAAGAGCTTATAGGAGACATGCCTCTCAAGGTTGTTTACCCTGCCCTGGAGGGTCATGACTGGCAGATTGTGACTGGGTGTGATCCAAAGAACACCAGGTGGAGCTACCACAATGGTGACTCTTGGTCAAGTAAATTTTTTTCTGTTTGGGTTCTTTCAGTGGAGTGGTAAAGCATATTTCACAGGTTCAAGGCATGAAGGTTGTCTCTCTTTGTGAGTATGCTGATCATCAGTACTACTGGTTACTAGATCTAATCGTGACAATTTTGACATGACTGTCCATCATGTTGCATGGGTGAGCCTTGAGCTAAAAATCCATCAGTTCTGTTTTGGGGATGCAATTCTGCTCTGAATGTTAACAGCAGCATGCATCTTGTCAGCCAACCTCAAGTTGCTCACTGTGCAATTGAGCAAGTAGAGCAAAGGTTATCAAAAGACAGATGGCCAGAGTACTATGATGGAAAGCTAGGCTGTTACATAGGGAAAGAAGCTCAGAAATTTCAGACATGGTCAATTGCCAGTTACCTTGTGGCCAAGATGATGTTGGAGGATTTTTCACACTTTGGCATGATTGGGTTTGAAGAAGACAAAAAGTTGGAGAAGCCTTATCTGACTTGATCTGCATCATGGACAGCTTGATGGATAGGTAGAACTTCTTTCTCCAAGAATTTTTTTGCATGTACAAGAGCACCAATAGCAACATAAATATACATTAGACCCTCCTCTTGCTCTGTGGTAATGAGATCACTTTATGGACAGCGCCCTTGTTCCACCTTGGGCAAAACTATTCCCATGGAATGTGGATAGAGGGGGGGGATCACCTAAAAGAGGATTCCACTGAACTCTGAGATAACACCACTCTGCAATGTTCATCCAGCTGAGAGGGGGTAAATTATGTTCATGATCAAGATACAAAATTTGACCCAAAGGATGAACCAGTGTGTTTCTACCATACTTGTCATCAACAATACATTTGGTTTCATTCTGTGTTAGCTCACAATGGCAACATTCCCTACCATTGCAAGCAAGACTTCTCATGAGCTCTGCGCAATTGTCATACACAAGATGGAGTCAATTTTCAGAAGATAAATTCCAAGCAAAAAGCAGCAATGACAAGAATTGAAGAACATCATTTTGGAAAGCAGAAGACTCAGAGAGAGACCATTGAAAACTTCCTAGTGGAATTCCAACATGGAGCAGACTCATCAATAATTTCAAACCTACTCACACAGAAGTGAATGCAAATTGGGATCTGCAAATTACTCCGAAATTCATTGAACACAGGAAGTACACTCCTCAACTTTCCAAAATTTCTACACGGATCAAACTGTCAATTTGGAGATTCTCTAACCTGCAGCGACGAGACCGCCGATGAACAGAGTGCGGAAGGTGGTGCGTTCGAGGATGTTGCCTTGGACTTTGGTACCCCGGCGACCATCTAGTAACCCTTCCTGCTTTGTCCTGTACCTTGTCCGGTAGTATCAGCCAACCTTGAACTTGCTAGTTCTTAGCCCTGTGCTGCAACAACATGCCTCCAAGGCAATGATCACGCTCGAATCAGTTGTGTTCTCAGGATTGTTTTCATGATCCTCAATCGGTCCCAAATTATGCAATTTCATAAACCTGCGCTGAACTTGGCCATGGAACTGATCATTCAAGACTAACGGACGCTAGTGCACCTACCTGTCACCCCCTCGCTCAACAATCTACCAATTCATAACTGCATGTTATAATCTTGAATCCCAAATTCCCTCTCCATTGATTTAGTGGGAGGCGGATGGAGTTCTCAGGGACGGGACGCTGTGTCTACAACACACACTCTCTGTCAATCAGATGCGATCTCTCGGGCTTGAATTGGAGCAGGAGAGTACGTCAGAATAATTGCAAGACCCACGTGCCCTGAAACTCACGTCGAGTACGCAGCGAGCTCCCCTGTCGAAGTCTTTCGGTCACAAATCAGAAATCGCCAGCTTCAGCAACTATTCGGCGGCTAGAATTCTACCGATCCGACCTATCGATTACAAAAATATACCACACACCTCTCTCCCACATCAAAACGCCCGAAGGAAGGCCAAATTTTCTTTGCACCCACAGACTCAGAGACTAACGGCATAAAAATACTAGCCTGATAAAAAGCAAACAACAGGGAATCGACAAGCAGCAGAAGAATACTTTTGCATCCTGGCACAACAATTAAACTGTGGAAAAGAAAAGGGATGGAACGCAACAATTCATGTGCAAGGAGAGTGGGGTGAAGAAAACAGCTGAAGATTTGCCATGTGGAACTTTTTAAGCAACCGCACGTGTAGTGTTGTTGCGGCCTAACACCAGAGCATAACAACAGGCCTAATTTTGCCTTCCCTCTGTCGCTATCTCTGTTGCTTTCTGTCTGTCTTCTCTCCTTTCTGTTGATAAAAAGCCAAAAGGGCGCTCTTTGAGACGATGGAACGTATCTGTTTCTGTCGTGCGACAATCCGAGAGACGACAGAACTAGAAATTCCATCAACGAAAACGAGAGCAACAAAACATGACAATTTTTTGCATTGTCCAAACAAACACTCAGCAAACAACACTCATCATCGTCAATGGAAAATTCTGTTGCTAAAGGAGTTTCAACTACTTTTTGATTGCCACTCACATAGTTTGTTTTCTTCAGAGTGAGAGTTAAAAAAAGTCTCTTCTTCAACTGGAATGAACTTGGATCTGGAAAGAACAGCAGGACAAAATACAAAACCAACAATATCCATCTTTCTTCTCATTCATACAATTAGTGTCTGACATTCTAGCAATTCTTCCATTTGAAAATTGGCAGTTTAGGTTCAAATACAAATTCTCAAACCGCAGCATAAACTTAGTACAGGAGTTGCACACCTTTTGTATGCACAAATTTACTAGCTCAAACACCATCAATTTGCTCCTTACTTCAAGATCTTGTTTTTTCTGCTTACAGAGGTTTGAGTGTTATAACAGAAAACTTCCAAGATCATGAGTGATTGGAATCAGGCTTTGGGACTAACAGACTCATCACAGCTTCCACTCTGCCAAAGTGCTAAAGCTCATGATGCCATATAGACAAAGAAGCAAATATATATCAGCATTCTTCATAATGTCAGAACACACATTGCTGAAGCTACATTGAAAATTGTTCACAATTAGAGAAATTAGGCAAGTTCAGAAATCTTGCTGTACAAAGTTCAAAGTTCAGAAATTTGCCTGATTCACATTAATAGGCTCTGCATATTAAAGGGATTTATGTCATTTTGAACACAAATTCTCGGTATAAGTAGTGTACATCCAACATACAGTGGGCAGCATCCATTTGCCAATTTTTAGCATAACCATGATGCCACCCGAAAATTCCTCTTGGTCACATCACAAAATGTGAGATGCAGCAGCAGGCATTGGGCTTCAACCTCTCCCACATGACTTGGTCAAAGTTCAGGAAAATGAGTATTTGTAATTTAGATATGTTGGTTCTGTTGTTGCAGACTTCTGGAAATCAGAGAGGTGCAATGTTGGATGAGAAGCCAAATTTTGTAGACAAGTGTGGTTGCAAGATATGTTCATCCTCTGCTTCATGGACACTCATCCGATGGTTCTGATACCATTTCGTCCTTGCTGTTGCCATCATTCCAACAAGAGATACATCTTGTTAGCATCATCACAAATAGCCATTTCAAAGCAGAACAGTTGACAGATGCTTACCAGCAAGCTGATGTGGGAGGTTGAAGTTGTAGTCGTCTTGGACACTCTGGCGTTTCAGATAAAAGTATACCAGTATTACCACTGCAAGCACTGCGGTCGAAGTTCCAATGACTATACCTATCTTGCTACCTGTAGAGAAACCCCCTCTCCAGAAAGGTGGACATTTTGGCAATGACAGTACTCCGCACAGCCCTGCATTGGATGACAGGTTAATGAAGCCACCATGGACTCCCATGGAATAGATTGGAATTGGAACCTGCCCCGACAATTGGTTGTTGCTCAGTAATCTGCAGTAGACAATGAGAAAGATTTTATCAAAATCCTCTTGTTATACACTAGTGGATCCTTCCTGTTGAGATTGGCAATTAAACAGGTCAAGATCAGACTTTGGGATGTTTCTGAAACAAACACGGGTTCAGGAAACCTGAAAGCTTACAGTTGTTGCAGCTGCTGTGACCCAAGACTGGCTGGAATGTTTCCTGTGAGAAGGTTTCCTGACAAGTCCCTGTCACCATGCCCATTGCACTCTTTACAGGTTGCATGTGAACATCAATCCAGGCTTGCTAATCAGGCTTAAATTGATGGTGTCTGTGGTGTAAGATGCATGCAGAAACATCATTGTGGCTAAATTGTGTGTTCAATGTAAGACAATTCTAGCACCATTGTCCCAAAGCCTAACTCAAAAATTCAATCAAATATGGCTGTAAATACGCTTTGACTATAACTCTCACCAGCTCAACAAGAATGTAAGTCCTCACAGCAGAACCCAAAGCTCTTGAAAGTTGACTAAGCCTCAGGAGTGTTCTGAATTCTCAGCAGCAGCAGTAATGTGTCACAAGATAGGTTGGTATCCATATAAGAAATGTGAAAATCACTTACACACTGGTGAGGCTGTTTAGGCCTAGCCCTGCTGGGATGCTGCCTCCTAGCATATTGTTGCTTAGATTCCTGTTAGTAAAATTCCACTGTGAGACATGTAGTAAGGAGTGAAAAGATCCTGTAAGACTATAGTGTCCTCTTACTGCTCTCCTCATAAACACAATGCAATGTCACTCCATCATCTCATATATTAGGTTCTTAAAAACCCCATCAATGAAGTTCAAACAAATTCCAAAAGCATTCTAAAAGCATGGCAGGCTTATTATCCATAAAATAATAATAATCATGCTATTCTACTATTCTTACAACAATGGGAAGCAGCAGAGTTGCCACTCACAGTGTGGTAAGATGAGTTAGGAGAGTAATCTGATCACTGATGAAGCCTTGTAGACCTTGACCTGAGATGTTTCTGCACACCATAACCAGCACATATGTCGACAAGGAGTGCAACTGCTGCAATCACAAATTTTCATAGCAATGATGCTGACAATTTGATGATGGCACTTCATCACAGGGTGCTTCAACACATGCCAAAAAGAAATGTCTTCATAAGTATTGCAAACTTCTCCATACCAAGGAACCAAAAGATACTAAAAAGAAAGTCAAATCAGTTCATGCATTTACTCACCTGCAAAACACCTCCACCCCTCTTCTAAAAAAACCTGAAGGCTCATTGGTCTTCGAATGCTGAACCAGATAATAACCTCACTTATCTACTGTTGTTTTAAGAATTCTTTCAAGAGTTAATCATTTGCTTGATAACAGAGCTCCCAAGCAGTGACTGCAATCAGTCATGGGATGAATGCAGGATTGGGTGAAGGTTAAGCAACAGTGCAGATATGGAGAATAAGGAAGGGAGCAAATACATATTTGTGATTATAAGCCCTGATTTGTCCACTGCTAGGTTGCATGTCACACCTTCCCATGGATCCCACCTGACATCCAGATCAGAACACCCTTTTAGCATCCAAATTCACTTCTTGCTAAAACCAATCATGCTGTAACTGAATATAGATGCAATTCTTATTGCACAGGGGTGGGTTGATTAAATTCACCTAGTAGGGGCACAAGGATCTCCATTCCAGCCCATCCTTTCTGGAACATTTAGAGACATTCTCAATGCCTGCATGGCCATAGCTGCAAGTGAAGTCCTTGACAGCTTACTTTAATTAGCACTTCTCCAGCATTCTGTTTTCTTTATTTCCACCTGAATTTTAGAGATGTATTTGTTTTCCAACATGTTATAGTCTTGCCCTTCCTTTCTGGCATCAAGATCAGCTGATCTTCACCATAAAAATGTATCTTCTGTGTCCCTGGACAGAAGGGAATGAACAAATGCTGATGTTCTGACAAGTTCATGTCAAGTCAGATGTCAGCACAGTTCTGACAGGTTCATGTTGTATGTGTTCAAACTTGGCAAATTATTGCTTGAAACATGGCATATTTCATCTGAACACTCCTCACAACATTGCTCCACTATACGCACCAAGAAACTTAAGAATCTCAAATGCCTTGATATTCCTGATCCAGACTTGAGACTGCCTCAGTTTAGAGTACAACTCACCTTCTGTGACATTTGTAGTCAGGTCTGCAGTCAGCAGTGCATAAACCTCCAGACCACATATCAATGGAGGCCCAATTTTTGCCTCAAAGTCTATGGTCAGGGAGGACCCAGTTAGATTGACCACTGTGAAATGCCAGTCATAAGCAGAAAATGGCCCTCCTGCCAATTTGTAAATATCAAGATTGGGGAGCACCACCTGGTTGTTGATACGAACATCAAACACTCGTTGCCCCTGTGCCTTGACACTTGGGTCAATCTCTGCAAAATGCAACCATATTGCATAATCCAAGTTTGAATCAACCTCAAACACATAATTGATGCTCCCTCCCTCAGCCAAGCTCCGACATGCTTGGTAGAGCTTCTCTGGGAAGTAATTTGGTGGCAGTGTGGTGTTCAGAATATTCTGAGTTGTTGTCAGGATGGATTTAGGGCTGAAGCTGTAAAAGTCATCTTGTTCCCATCCTCGCCCCAATTCATCAGTATCATTTGTAAACCCAGGCCCAAATGACTCATAGCCAGTTGTGAGCCTGCCATAGTTCACCAAAATAACACTCTCACCTGTGCTCTGAGAATCATAGGAAAGCTCATCAACTTCAAGAAGCTCCAGAGCTCCAATGACAGGCGAGTCAGTGGCAATGCTGTAGAAACACACAGTTGCTGCCCCATCATGGATGAATGCAAAAAGATCAGAGTATGCACCGTTTTGTGCAAAGTAATCCTGCCATGGATTGCGCCAACTGAACACCACTGTCCCCTCCACTGAGACATCAAAGCTTGGTGAATGCTGTTGCCTGTCATAATCATCATACACAAAAAACATGCGAATGAAGTACCGTCCATTTGGGACATTGACCACATAACAATTCTTCTTTCCCATTGCAATAGGGAAGAAGCGCACAGTTCGCTCCTGTTGTTGTACAAACCGGCCTGGATCCAGCACAGTAGCAGGGGCTCCACCAGTGAAATACTTGTCTGACATCCATGTCTCATTGACGTTGTTAGTGAAGTCAACAGATCCTCCACAGTCTATGCGTATATAATTGTCTGTAGAGTACACACATGGCAATCCATCAGCAGGGGGTTTAAGAATGACACTGTGAACTGAACTCATGCCTACTGGCAGGTGAACATCCAACAATTGGTGAATTCTGCTTCATGGAAATATGAAGAGCTGACATCAAAGATTAAAATGCAACATTAATATAAATGCTCAGCTGCCACAATAGCTAGTGATACCTGTGTGACCTTTGTGACAACACCATCTTCAAATTCCAAAAACTATCAATGTGTCGTGCTTTCACAATTTTCTTTTGTATTGAAAACAGAAATCAAATGAATTTCAATCTATTGTCTTTCCTCATGAGATTTCTGTTCTTGTTGAGCTCATCTTAGGGCACCTGGATTTAACAGCAAACCTTCCCTACTGACATTGAGTCTACTGTCCTTCACTCATATCATTGGCCAAAACATGATGTTTGACAAAAGTGATTGCAATCTGCTAGAGAGATGAGCAAAACTGAATGGGAGTCAAGACAAGTAAGTTCAGGGGCATGATTTAACTTGGGGTTGCAGATATATTCAAGATCCTTCCACCCACAGATGGACTGTATAAATTCATGGTCAGCAACTAATAGCTTTCAAGCAATAACAGCAGCAGAAACTATGATAAAGATTTTGCAATCCCAAGCCCAATCTGCCAGAAAGATAGTCTACTGTGAGAAAATCATATTTATGGGACGGCAGCAGAGAAAACTCTAGCACGACACTTCGAAGTTAACCGTTATCTCAGTTCTGGACAAATAAAAACAAATATGACAACAGTGTGTGTTGTCATAATCTTATGAGCGTTACTCTCAAAGTACGAGACCATCTACCATGAGACTCTCCCCATAGTTTACAAGCAGCGGAGCAGCATGTCACGGGAAAGCCTTGCTACTGCTCAGTTGAGCGTTCCATCTAGCAGCGTAATCTCTTTTCTAGTATGTACAGAATCCAAAATGGTAGGGCAAAGTTGCTTTCACTGTCAATCGTCAACTACACAAGACGCCTGTCCCAACACAAGCTTCGAACCCTAAGTCTGACGCGCCTGGCCTACTGTTTCCCCAGAGATATGGAAGCCTCCAGTTTCCCTTCATACTATCGGAAACATTAGCACGCATTCAGGATTATTTGAACTTGCAAGCAGATGCAAGAAAGCAAGAAAGTCAGAAACATTAAAACCCACAGGGACATTGACTGAATGCCCATAGCCTCTATAGGATTTTGGTTTCTACCTATTGAGCTCGGTCTACTGAGCTCTCCCCCCGCCAAATCGCAATCCGCTTCAAAAAGGAGCAAGAAAAGATCAAATCAAGCATTGCTATGAGCTAGAGGAGGCTCAGAGGACTTGCCAACGGCGTTGTTCTGGGCAGAGACGATGGCGTAGAGAGCGATGAGCAGGATCCAGAGGAGGCACCAAGCCATGGTAATCGGAAGACAGAAGACGAGTGTGAACCAGCGGGGTCTTGGTTTCCCACCGCTGAAGGGGCTGCACAGCGCCGCACCCTCTTTCACAGGGCTGTCCATCCAGCTGCAATGCTCCGGTTCCATGGTGCAGGAGCAGCAACGACAAGGAACGAAGAATAGTAAGTTCGCAGAAGACAATTCCAGCGCCGTGGCAGTGAAGGCAGCTCTCCATCGCCCAGTCTTCCTACTCCCACTGCGCTGTTTTGCAGCAGCATGTTGGGGGGAGTCACGGAGTATGAAAACCGAGTAGCGGCGCAACCCAACGCCGGACCCGTAGACTGTCGGGTGGTGCCGATAGCGAGAAGAGTGCCGCAAACCTCGATAGCCACAGTTTCCCTTCTATGCACAAACTCGGCGCGCCTGTAACAATAGAAAGGCGGAAAAACACAAACACAGACGCACGCATACGCACACAAGCAGTGGCGGGGAGACCTGATCAAATCATTTTACACACAAAATATGAATTTTTTTCTTCCCCAGTAGCTCTACGTACTTTCTACTCGATGGATCTATCAGCGTGTCATCTCCAGTCGACCAATGTACACACTCAATCGACTTCATTCACACGGCCGTATACATCTGAATCGATAGCATCTCCAGTCCAGTACACTGTGCAATCGATCGCTACTTCAATCTGTAGCTCGATGACTTGATCCGTCGTCCCCAACCACTGCACAAATCGAACTTCTTTTTTACTCGATGGATCTGTATGTTGTTAATTAAACAGCATTTCGAGTGGCAACCAGACTGAACAGTGGAATTCAGATGCGATTTTAATACTATTATCTTCCGTCGAGTACATTGTACAATCCATAGATTTCAATTATTGAATCTACCTGTCCACCAGGTGTGATCTGTGGTCCACATAGTCTCTCTTTTTCAAGTCCGTCTGGTTGTTTGGTTTGTTTGTTCTGTTTGCTGGCGAATGCAGATATACAACAAACAAAAAAAGGGTTCAGAAAAATGGATATTTTTGTTTCCCGGCGTGGTTGTTTACTTTTTTTTTCTGGTGGGTTTGTTTTTTAGCTGAGAACTGTGACAAGAAGATGAAAAGAACAAGAAGGATTATGATGATGAAGTGCAATAAAAATGACGAAAATTCCTGGCAAACTTCAGTGAGCCTGATTTCTGAATTTGGCTATTTGGGGGAACACGACAATCAACTGAAAAATGGCAGCTAGAAATAGTTCGGTGATGATTAAGATGACAACGACAACCACGGTTTGTTGTTTCAGATGAGGTCCTCCTCCTCCTGGTACCTGGTGATTCCCAGTGAATGACACGATACTCATGTATCGTGTCACGCAGCATTCGCACTTGAAGGGTCGGGTTCCTCGGAGTTCGGACCTCTTCCCAGTGAAGGGTCCTGTCAACGCTGCCCTTCAAATTGAAGGATTTGAGTTCAACTTGCCCTTTCGAATAAATCCACAAATTGAGCTACCCGCCTTGGTTACCTTGCGAACTGGAACAGAAAGAAAAAAGTTCTTCTTGCCCACCCACCACATTTTTCTCCATGAATTAAGAAAGATTAGACCAGTGTTGCACAATTATTGAGAAAATGACTGGTTATCCAAAAGGGTCGAAGGGTAAGTTATTCATTATCAAATTATAACAAATCAAACGGATGATACCCTACTTATCTGGTTTATACATACTAAAGACCTGCTGAAACTCTTATGGGCTGGGTTATTGCTTTGATGCAAACCAAAAATTGACATGGACCTTTCCATGTCTTGTCCAGTATTCACAGGTTCTTGATTTTTACAAGAAATCATTGGGTTTGGGTTTTCAATTTTTTATAAAACTAAAGACTTGTAAATTCTATGTCTAAACCTTCTTAAAAGTTAAAGATTGCAAGTTCTGGGTTCGGGTCATTACCATTTCCCATGTTTAATGGTTCTTACTTGGAAAAGACTTGTTGGGGTTTGAAGTGTATTCCCAAGTTTATTAGGAACACAATCTGACGGTAAAGATTTGGCTTCTTCATATTAGAGGGTTCAAGGTAATCATTAATCATCACAAATGTATGTATGTAGTAAATTGCTTGCAATAGTAGACAATCTGCAATATCAGATGAAAAATGATGTGTTGCAGCAGTATAGCCATAACATATTACAATGCAATACTCAAGTTTAAAAAATCTCCTACTTACCATCCCATTTCATAGTCCATGTGAACATCAGTTAATTGAATGGAGACAAAGTAAGTTGGATATAACAAAATTCAAACAATGGAAAGTTCAAAAGGAAAACTAAGGGAAGAGGGCATGAGAAGTGAAGAAAATATATTTTTAAAAATGAAAATTTGTATGACTTTGAGTACAAATCAAGCTCTAAAATATTCCGTACTAAGAATAAGAAGTGTTTAACATAAAAATTGTGATAATCGCAATAGTTGAAACTTCATAAACGATTATGTTTTCATTAAGCAATCTAGATCACCCTAAGAAAAGTTCAAAGAGTAAACTTCATCCTTAAAAATACAATATTTTGAAAAGGGAAAGTGGGGATGGGGGTTAACCTGCAATTATACACTGATTGTAGGGTTAACTTTTTATTACATGTTTAAAAAAATAAAAATTGCATTAGTATTTTAAAATGATACCTACATCAATGATAATTGGGTCATCCAAGTAGGTTATTAGATTTTTAAAACTCAATGTCAAGACGATATCAATTTAACTAGTTATAAAAAAATACAAGAGCTAGTTGGTAGATTATTAGTAATCAGCTTGATAACTAGTCCAAAACTCAATAACCAGCCAACACTGGTTTTGAACCTAAACCATACTAGTTGAAACAAGGAATAAGGCCTGCCAGCCCAGGTCCAAGGTTGGATCTAACCCCTGGGTTTTGTGGGGGCAGATCCAGATCTGGATTTAGGGAACACTAGCCTCGTCTTAAGTCCCTATAAGTTTTTTGAATTCTCAAACATTAAAGCCTTTGAGCTGTGACTTTTTATTTTGTTATTTTTTTTGAATTTTAGCTCCACTTTCAGCTCCCATTTTAAATTGAATTTGATCAGTATGGTTTGCTTATTATGAACACACCAAAAATGAATATTTTTATTTGATAAGTTTCATGCACAACAATTTATCTTGACATTATACACGACAATTATCAAGTTGGGTATTCAAAAACCCAATTTCTTATGCATACTAAGTGAGTATTATAAAAGTAACCTTGGAAATTAGTAAATGGGAGCATTGCTTAACCCAAGCACATTGATGGTAAACAGAAGTCAAAAAAATTAAAAATTCAATTATTTGATTCTAGTGTGAGATTCAAAATATTAAAAATATTCTTGCCCTTGAGCTATGAAAAATGATAGAAACGACCAACACTGGATTAGACCCCTTTGGAAGGTCATAGTGCACGAATGTAATCAAAACAAGAAAGCAAATGTAAACACATATTATTATCAACACATGGTCAAAATACATATATGTATTTAAGGTAGGAATAACTCACACCAACTCTTCATTTTTAATCAACAATATTTTCTTAAAACCTACCTTACATTCTTATGATTTTTTATCTAATGACTAAATATACATGGTTTGAAATTAGATTTAAAACCTTTAAGCATGAAATGGATCATATCGCTCCAAATTTCCTCTCATAGGCTATCTTGACCGTTTATATGGTGTCAAAGTTACACCTCAAATTGTAAACCTATAATTCCGCACAAGATTGCCCAAAAATTATGATTTGAATTTTCCCAACATTTGATGGTAGATAGTTGCAATTGTCCTTTTAGAGACACTCAACATTGGACCTAAGCCCCAACCTCTCAAAAAATTTACGCTTGCACAAGTAAACAAAACCCAAGACAATAGATGGTTTCCAAGGAACACTAAAACTAAACTTGAAGCTCTCACATCAATAGGTACTCATTTTCTATTCTTCTAGTACATTTTTAAATCCCTAAAACTATTTAAGTATACATAACTTAAAATTTGATGTTATGAACAAATATGTCATGCGATCTTATGTCGATGCCTATAATCATTGTTGTCACCACATTCATAACACATAACATAAAAATATCCTAAATAGTACACCACATCCAAACCACCCCGTATCTAGGATTGAGGTTCCCCTAAGCCAAATAACATTACAAAACTACCTATTGGATATCCACCATGGATGAACACTTTAGTTCCAAGGCAAAAGGACCACTAGGTTGGGTGTAAATGTGAGCCCCATTGTTAGTTGCCTAGTTGTAATCTTTCAAATCCTCAACCAAATGTGAATTACCATGGAAGAAAACTTTAGATTTGTTCTATTATGTGACCTTAAGAACTTAGGTCTACTAAATGCACCAAGGGCAAAACCATTTGCCAACTTGCACTTTTTTCATTGTTGGCATGAAACATCCCATATGTCAACTTCGAAAACACTCATCACAAATCAAGATAGTGGCAAATCCCGAAGCTTGCTCACACAACATATATCGTAGGCCAACTGGAATCACGACTAAAGATGGGTCCATTTGGCCATCCACATTGAGAAAATGACATGGTGCACAATTGCACACATGGTTTTTCCATCTTTAACCATCTTAGCCCTCCAATAGCAACATTCCAAAAGGTAAAACCTTATGTACACATAAATAACACGTCTTGCAGTCACATCCAAAGTAGTCAGTGTTGTTTACTACAAGTAAACATAATCTCTTCATTCATAAACTTCCAAATTTGAGGTCAACAACCACCTCCATGTATAGTGGCATAATGTAATGTATCCCGATGTTAGGTAATCGCCAAACTTTTCATAGCCATGGGCATAACACGTTGGAACAAGGTGGTTCATTGTTCACATGCATGAATCCACACACTAGGATTAACACACTCCTAAGTCCTTGGTTAGGCCCAAGTTGGGACTAACTTGCTCAAGTTACAGAATTGGGAAGGACTCGGGGCATGCTCCCAGCTTCCAGCACTAAAGGGGGTGAGAGGGGTGTGCTGAAAGCTCCGGGATTAGACTAGGAAGAGGGACAAGCTACTTAGTTATTCGGTCTTGCATCCAAATCCAACCAACAAGTTGGTTAGAACTCATTCTACACCCTTTTGGTGTTAGGACAAACCATGGGCAACCTTGAACTTATTGGAAACAACTTGGAAACTAGCAAGAAATGAAAGCTTTAATAATTGTATTAACTAAAAGAAGATTACAAAGGTTGTATGCTTCAAATGCTACAATCATAAAACTATGGCTTGCAACAACTAATCAAAGCTTGAAGGTTCTATGTGCACTCAAAAACCATGAAAG
>Ga0116229_10005842_pt1 | contig 19937 bp, 11 predicted proteins | sample S1TSphgellanicum_3_FD_87313 | JGI IMG/M metagenome (GOLD analysis project Ga0116229, IMG submission 87313) | Host-associated microbial communities from peat moss isolated from Minnesota, USA - S1T2_Fc - Sphagnum magellanicum MG | ecosystem: Host-associated > Plants > Peat moss > Unclassified... | reverse complement strand
TTTTTTTTCCAAAATAGTCTTCCTTAAGTACTAAAGGTGCATTCACACTTGGTGTTAGAGACTTTAGTGTTGAGTCCCATAACATCTTGCTAGTCATTTAGGACTTAAACCTCCTTACCATGAAGATTTTATGTTAATCTAACATTCATTTAACATTAAGCTTTGACCTATTTAACATTGCGCGCCACCTAGGATGCCAACTAAATTTTTATTTAAAACTGACTTAACATTAAGTGTGAATGCACCATAAGCATGGTGCCACTAAAAATAACATATAATAGAGAATTGCTTTGACTTGTTAGCTCCACTCCAATACCTTTAAATCAAACACAAACACACACACCAAAAAAGAAAAAAATTAACTTCAGATTTTGGATGTTTATGAATATAAGGGTTACAACAAGTCCCCTTGTTTTTATTCATTTTATTCATTAGCAAAAGTTGATCCATAATACGTATAATATAACTGAAGGAAAATCATTTAGGAACAATGGAGAATGCTGACCTTTAATACATTCTTTATTTTCCCTCATTTCTAGAATGGTTGCAAAACATTTACTTCTGAAATGCACACCGCCCTTTTGATTATACTTATCATTACAAGACACTACAACAACTGCATTGTTAATGGATGTTCTTGACATTTTATATGCAAAATTTTAAACTCAATTGACCAAATATATGGCTAGTGGAATGATCCAAAAGTTACCTATTCCCATGAGATTTAGCATGAGACAAAATGGCCGAGTCTTTGGTGGAATGCATACTTTGTAGCTTGTTGGTATATATGTAGTTCTAGCACATTCTTTAAATGATTGTTCTTTTTGGTTGGTTTCTCAATGCAACTGATATACTGAATTTGTGTATCTAGGCACATATTTTCATCGTTCCAATGCATTTGTATTAATTCTTAAAAGCTAAGATATCATGTATTTTCTTATTATTTTGCAACTTGTGTTCCGAATTCTTTAGCTATTATTTTGAACTCATTGAGCTTGTTGCAATCAACCAATATCATCTAACATAGGTGGTCATTTACTTTGAAATTGTGTCAGTACATGAATCATAGGCTTTGAGGGGACAAATTGTTTGCAATGATTTTCATTGAACTAGAAACAGTTCACCTTTCATCACAACAAAACCAACTACCGTTGAAGAACAATCATATTCTAGGATTCATAACTAGAAGAATCTAATGATATGTTACACACATTGTCTAAATTAGTTCAAACACCTTGTGAAGCATGCATTTGAATTGTGAATACAATTTGAGATTGCATGTTTTTGGAAAGTCACAAATATTTCAAAAGAAATTTGAAAACAACATTTTTGGTAAAATTATGTTGATGTAGCAAATGAATTGGGACCTTCATCATGTGTTGGAATAATGTATCATTCACAATAATTTTATAGTTGTACATATTGTTTTACATCTAACAAAAATAGGGGGTTGCCCAAACAAATTTAGGTTGAAAAATAAGGACATGAAATTTTGCTTACCTTTTTGGAAAGATGTACCAAAACATTTGAAGGATACTTGACAGATGTTTGGAGAAGTTTCGATGACATCCTCAAAATGAGGGACATCCCTTTTGGCAACCCTAGTTCAATTGATTTTTGGGCTTTAGGTGTGTTAAATTTATGACATGTCTAAGTAGAATTAAAAGTAATTAGGTTTAGTTAAATCATTGATCAATTAAGTATCTACAAGCCATAATATTTTTGCAATTGCATAATTTTATTAATTGGTTCTACATAACGATACTAGTAATTTATTTATTTTCATTTGAACTTGTAACAACATTTTCATTTTCATGCAATTACAAGGTGATAAATTAACCCAAGGTTATGGCAAAATGTATTTATAATTAGCAATGTAAATACCTTTTAAGGATTTCCTAAGGGTCTTTTTAAAGAAAGCTTTTGAAACTAGTCAAATGTTTCTATTGTGAAACTATGAAAGTGATGTGAACTTATTTTTTGAGGTAACATGCAAAGTTTGAAAATTAAAAAATGTAACAAAAAAAATTATGTATTTTAACAAACTAAGAACTATAAAAATAATCTAAGTACAATTTACAACTGGCACAAAGTTGAAATATTGTAGACTATGAGCAATGTAGTGAACTAATGTCCCTTATGGAGGAATTGAACTTCTAGATTGTCAATTGCATCATAAGCAACTTGCAAACATTTGATCAATGATAAGGTTATAGAAGATACAAAATTTCCAAGGTGCTAAAGCATTAAGATTCAAAACTAAACCTATTACACAATGCAAATTCAAGAATCCAAAAGCAACAATAAATGAAAAGGACCTAAGGAGTGGGCATAAGAAGTAATGATGTGTGGGCTTGAGTTATTATTTATCCATGGCATACCAAATTATATGGCCTATAACTTTTATTGGAATAAAAAAGGTGAAATTATTGTAGATAATTGTTTTCTTAATTACAATGGCCCTTTTCATAATCACATTCCTAGAATTTGGAAAGTCAATCATAATTAAATTATGCTTATTTAATTAATCACTTAAAATAGAATAAAATAGAATGCCATCAAAGGTACAATGTTACAAAATTATTTCCCAAATAAACAACCAAAATATGTTTCAAACTTGTGTTTTTAATCAGTATGTTGCAAGAAAGGAAACACCACTAAATTTTAATTTATTTTTTGAATGTAATGATTATGAACATCAAAATTTAAAAAAAAAATTAAAATATCATTAAAGCTTCAAATTTTATTTTATAAGAAAAACATAATGAAAATCCTTGTTTAATTTGTTTTCATCTTTTCATAAAGTTTAATGGGTTCAGTGAAATGAAAGTGTGATGTTCCTAATCATACGACCCAAGGGTGTTTTTGTTTTATTAATATCATAAACTAAGCAAATGTTGAAAAAAAATCTTATATTTTAACATTTTTTTCTAATATATTAATATAATATTGAGACCCCATTTGGATAAGTTTAAAAATAATTCAATAAATAAATAATGCTTTTCAAAATGTTTTAAAATTAATTAGTGTTTTTCATATTTATAAAACATTATGACACAATAATGTTATCCATAAAATCTCATTGTTACAAGGCAAATTCAGTCAATTTCATTGAATTACGGGATGAAATGCACAATAAGGTATGAGGATTTAACAAACAAAAATATCAAAGGATGTAATGAATTTTTGCACCAAAAGTGGTGTAAAAACTAGTTTTGTCCCTTAACTCTTTTTTTTGCATTTACACCTAAGCCCAACTAAGCTTGACTATGTATCTTGACTCTTGACCAACTAGCTTGGCTCTCAAAAGTCTTTCATACTGTTTCTCATAGAAGTTATAAAGGAAACAACCTCTCTTAAATAAACCCATTATGGTCTGGAGCAAAATGTTGGTGAAGTGCAAATGGTAATGGAAGACAATTTGAACATAATAATAGTATATCTTGCTTATCATTTGATTAAACTCATATTAGATTGCTTTTCATTTGATTAAAATTTTTATTAACTTTTTATTAGTTTCAACCTAGTCTAATTAGCCTTTTATTAACTCACTTATAGCCTAATTAGGGTTTGATTAGTTTCAACCTAGTCTAATTAGCCTTTTATTAACTCGCTTTAAGCCTAATTAGGGTCTAATTAGCCTTAAATTAGTCTAATTATCTTTTATTAACTTGTTTTTGGTCTTTTTACCCTTTTATTAACTTGATTATGGTTTAATTACCTTCTTATTTCCCTCAGTATAGTCTAATTAGCTTTTTATTAACTTGTTTTTGGTTTGATAACCCTTTTATTAGCTTGCTTCTACTATTGGTGGAATGCAACATGAGTGTCATATTTGGGGATGGACTAATTAATTTGTTGCCAATGGTGAAGCAACCTAACCCTCGACAATTGTGGAATGACCTAAACATAAGAATGGTGGACCAATAGTGCTCTATGAGGTTCGAATGGATTCCAAGTGAGGATTAGGATTTAAATCTTAAACAACTTCGAAATTTTCTATGCAAGAAATGGTGTTAAGGTGCTTGGCTAAAGATGATGAAATTTTATTTTACTGTTAAGGTGAAAACATGGATTTTTGGTAGAGCTTCTTATTGTTGGTGTGGTCAATTGCCACATTTTGTGTGAAGGTTGGCCAACTTGTCCAAAACCTAGAAGTCACATGGCTTGCCCATTTTTTCAAACATCCTGCTCTAATCCCTCTTGCAAAAATTGTTGCCCAACCTACTCAACTCCTCATGCATCACAACCTTGAATTACCAATATAATTCTAACGTTGTTTATTGCCCCTTCTCTTGGATGCATGATAGGTTTTAAACCAAATATTTACATATCTTCCAATGACACTATCAATGTTATGAACAAAGGTTGGTTTAGGGCTGTTGGTAAGAATGTAGCTTGGAATGCCCTAAAAATTGTTTGAATCGATCATAGATTTTATCTCAACACTTTCAAATGCAATCTCTTTAAGCTTGATTTGATTTTGAATTCCATTGCTTGAATACGAGTTTAAGCATGCAAGATCTATTTATTAATTGTGATTTAGATATGGATTCATGCAATGGCCCAACTTCAGGGTTACATGCCTAGGTAAATTGGAAATGCACATAATTATATTATGGGTTTTGGCCCCCTCGTTCAAGATGTACAAAAACAATTCTCTCCTTGGAATGAGAACAACACTTTTTATTCAAACCCATTATTCATTTTTTTTCATTACTTATGGCTGTTTTTTTTATTGCCATCTTTTAATTGTTCTTTCATTTTTCATATATATATATATATATATATAATTAACTTCTTATTAGTTTATTCTTAGTATGATTAACCTTTTGTTAGTTTGCTTTTGGTTTAATTAAAGTTTAATTAGCCTCTTATTAGTTTGTTTTTGGTATAATTAGGTCTGATTAACTTCATTATGGTTTGATTACCCTTTTATTAGTTTCATTTTGGTATGATTAAAGTTTGATTATCCTCATTATGGTTTGATTAGGTTTCGATTAACCTTTTCATGGTTTAATTACCCTATTATTATTAATTTGTTTATGGTTTAATCAATTTATAATAATTAATTTCATTTTGGTCTATCAATAGGGTCAAAACATGGTTGGAGTACCTGAAAGGACTGTTTCATTTATATTCACTAGACCCCCTCACTTAAAAATGTTGTTGAGATTTAATAACACATTCATATTGAAAGTTTGATTTTATTCATAAATATATACATTACAAGAATATAATTTTATGCATAGAATGTCAAATTTGGACAAGTTTAAAGATTCTTACCAAGTCTTTGAAAAAAATCTAGGACTTTGTCTCATGAGACAAAAAAGGTTCAAAGATTCATAAAAAATGTATAAACAACTTTTTGGCCCAAGATTTTTACCACAAACACCTTATGTGCTAATGTGTATAAAATGTATGAATGTGACAAGAATCACATGCCCTATTGTAATGTAAAAAATTTCAAAAAGTCAAATTTCTAAGAATTTTGAACCATTGATATATTATGGCTCACATTGGATAAGTTTTATTATTTTCATTTTCATAAGTGAAAATAATAGATATTTTAGAAGCTTATATAAAATTGGGAACAAAATTATTTCATTTGATATGAGAAAAAAAAGGTGAAATGTAAGATAAGTCATAAGAAAAATGAAAAAAAAAAGTGAATTTGAAAACCCTTGGAGTGGATTCCTAAGATTCAAAAAGGATACCCCAATTGTGCTTGGACCCAATAGGGAAAGAGAGGAGAAAAAAAAAAGGGAAGGAAAAAAAAAACAAAAAAATCAAAAACCCTCAACTTACAACCTTGCAACACAAACACAAAACTTGCTTCAACCTTGCAACACATTAAACAAGAGAAAGAAGACGATGAGGACAAGGGCTCTAGTCCCTTTTTATTCACAATAATCAAGGTTTAGGGAAGAGAAATGAAAAAGGAGCCACTGGTAAGCTGCTCCACTTCCCAATCCCAACCCAAACCCTCATTTCAACTAGTAACTAATAACCTTGAGAACCTGACCCGGGTAGGGGGACTTACCTCACCCAAGTCGCAATATATTTTAAACCCTTTTTTTATCAGGATTTTAGTCAGAATGATAGTGATACCCTGAAAAATAAGGATACCCGACTGATACCCAAGATATTTGTGACACCCGCCCAACACTGGTTCTTACACCTATTCCTAATGATTGGAAGTGATTTTACACATGTAAGTAAGTATAACTTCCCTCCAACTCTTAAGGCTTAGATGCAAGATCTCTCCTCTTTATAAGAAGGACATTGATGGAGCCTTCCAGATCCACTAGGAATTTTCTCTGAATGGGTTAGGACATGCTGACATCCTTGGGAGCTGGATTGCCTCTGGGCTAAATTTGTTCTGATTGCAATCTTGGATGGGATGGCTGTAGGGGAGCCTGTGTCAGAGAATGTGGGCTCTGTAGCTTGTTTCTCAACACTGGTGGTTAAAGGAATGTTGGGTCCATTGGCTTAGTTAGTCTTCTCTGCAACTTTCTGGTAAGCAAAATCACCTATCATCAAACATATACCTATCACAGAAAACTTCCCAATATTTGTCTCATTCCTGGGCGGTAGTTCATTTGTGTCATTGGATGCGCAAACTGGAGGGCTACAAATGTTCTGATGCTCATTTGAGCATCAGAAGTAAAGGAGCAATGCAGAAAACACAGGAATAGGACGAGCCATAGTTTGCTTCAAATATTTTGAAAAAATAGCTCTAGACCCCTCTCTAGTTTTAGCCCCATATCTTCCTCAGTCTTAGTCTGTGTTTTGAGTGATTAAAAACCTGATGGGTGTGCCAACTAGGGCTTTACAAAATGTGTTTGTAATCCAAAGGCAAAGATGCAATGAAATGCTAATTTATTTTAACTCACCCATCACCGAACATTAAAGCCCCTTCCAAAGAACACCCCATATCTTCCCCACTCCTTCACTGAATCAAGAAGTTTCTCCAGCATTACAAGCACTAGGTGGAGGGCTACAAATTTTCTTTGAGCTTCAGAATTAGATGAACAATGTGTATAGATTAGACCTGCTGTGAGTTCTTAAGTTCTCACTCAGTGGCCTATCCACCCTAAATCTTTTTTTCTCACTTGAACAAGTTCGCTTCACCCTGTGTGCCTCTCAAGTTCTTCCTTGTCCCAAGCTTTTAGGGTCAGGGAAGGTGCATTCCAAGGACTCACATGGCAAGACACCACTGAAGTGGAGCCCAAGTTACAGGATCTGGTTTTTCTTATGTGGAGTCCACGCAATGCCCACTCCACAGCCTTTACAATATTTTGAAATGCTTGTTTCTATTTTATTTTATAATGTGTGCTTGGTGAGTATCACAGGAAAAAAGATTCCTGCAAGATATCCATGCCTGGCAAAGCCCACAGCCAGGAGCTTTATCAGAATGGAGCCCATGTTCAACTTTCCCTTGCACAGGCTCCTATTCCAGTAAAGCTCGCAACCTCTGTCTGTACATACCACTTACTGTCCCTTCACGAAAGCAGGATATACTTGGGCCCACTTTAGATGAGGGTCCAATTTCCTAGGATTTGAAGCAAATTGAATCCTTGAGTTGGACTATACCTTGGTCCCTAGCCTCATTCTTCATTCTCCAAATCAGGAGCTCTCCTTTTAGCACTGTTTTTTGGTCCAAACTAATTGATTTTCCCTCCAAAACAGGTGCCATGTAGGTTTAGCCTCAATTTGCCACTTTTTGGTCTTGGACCCTCGTTTAAAGGCCTTGGGACCAATTTAAAGCTTTTGACCAATAAGATTGCTTGAATTCATTGGTCCTTGGATCCTCATCTGAAGTTGGTCTTATCCTGTGTATATTTACATGTCTAAACTCCAAACTCAAATTATAAAGGTATAACCTAAACTTCATCCAAATAAAAATTTACATGCCATGTATACTATTGTTGATTCAGTTGCTTTTACAACTCTGCAACTCAGCAATGGGCCATCATTTGGGCCACAGTGAACCAGCACCGACCAGTGCACCATCCACTGGATGCCCGTTATTCCTCTGTTGTGAATGAACCTCAACTGAGTTAATATTTGGTTTCACCTTGGTAACCAATTCTGTAGGAAATAGGTCTCTTATATAGGTAGATAGGTAGGAAAATAGGTAACTACTAGGTAAGGGCTGTTTTTACTACCTACCTATTACCAACCTGCTTGTGGATTTTTAGTAGGTAGGTAGGAAAAAAAAAGGCAACTGAAACCCAACAGAAAACTGTTTCCTGACCACTTACCATTCATCCTTCATGGTGCAATGGTGGATGCTGGTTCACTATGGCCCATCATTTGTGCATTTGGAGGTCCCCAAAATAACAAAGCCAAGTTAACGTTTGGGAGTCCCATGGCAGCTTGCTCCAAATCTTTCCAAAGTTGATATCTATTCCCTTTTTTCTTAGAGAAGTAAAGCTGTACAGGGGATAATCGAACCACCATTTTAAACATATTTTAAGGGTTTGTGGCCACACTACTCTCCAAGCTCCAGAAGAAATAATAATTTAATTTTCACAACCTTGGCAAAGTCCTTGCCCACAATATGGCATGCAGACTATTTTCAGTCTTAATGGAATGCATCTACGGATGCCATCCTAGATGCATTCTTTACACTGGAATCAGTTTTGACTTGATCACATTCAATGGATGATGTTCTCACATCATCTGTAATATGCCTGGTATATGGGTTTTGACAATCTAGTGATGCGGGATCCATACTTTAACCGTCACAAAGTAGTGAGATGAAAGAAAACTTCCAAGTTCTTTCCCAATGACTTACAATACACATCTAAGTGCAATGCATCCAGACGATAGAGGTGTAAAACAAACAAGGTTCTACCATGATTTTTCCCATTGATTTTACATAGTTTTGAGAATTATAATTAGAGTTTAAATTCTATTGGTTACTCTATACATAGCAATTTGTATCCTTCAGCCCAAGATAATAACAAAGTTAAACCAAAAGTTCCTAGGAAATAAATAAAATGAAACATGGAAAAAATGGAGTGAATTTTTTAGATAAGTCGAATACCAAATTATTTGTCTGAGCTCCTTCCAGGGTGAACTAGCACCTACACTCATACCTTCACCTTCTTGACTGAAGCCTATTACACACTATATTTAACCTAAAAACTGTTTAATTCAGACTCAAAAAACCTTGAATTTTAGTCTTTGGACAGAATATTTATAATGTTTAGAAATAAACCCATAAATTTAGGGGTTTTCACCAATGAATGTTGGGGAAGGTTACAAATGCTGATTTTGACTAGTCAAAATCAAATGGAGTCCAAATGAAATATATCAAGCCAATGGTGTTTAGACAAGGATTGCATTTTTTTTTAACAAAATGAATTTGGAATGAAATATTTTGTAATTTTTATGAAAAATGCTTATAATTGTCTCAATAAACAAAAAACATGTTAATCATTGTTATTTATACAATATACAAGTTTTTAAAAGTGTGCAAATTTTGTGCAAATTCAATGTTTCATTTTTACAAATTCTCATAATTTTAAATCATAATAAAAAATTCAATTTTTATATATTTTTAGTTTTTTTGTATTATAAGCTATATTTTTTCTTAGTGCAACGTATAGATTATATCTCAATTATACGTGATAAAGAACTTTTGAAATTCTAGAATTATATTGTGTTGTGTATTTGTAATAGGAACCCAATGGTTGGGATGAGAGTTCAATTCTCAACAATTTTGAAAAATATTAATAATTTTTACTTTATTTTTTGGCTAGACCTTTTGCAAATTATTCTATGCCAAATTTAGATGTAGGTACAATATTTTTGAAGAATATGACTTCGAACACAAGGTTCTCAATTTTATTTATGTGTGCAATTAAAAACAAAACTACAACCAAAACCAAGATTTTATTACAAAAAAAAAAAGGTTTTGGAAAAAATGATTAGAACTAGGGCTAACAAGTGATTAACTAGCAAATAACCACCGATTTATATGGCCTCGATGTAGGAGGGGATTCCGGAACTTGATGTTCCCCTTGTGGTTCGACCTCTTAGGTGGTTTTTTTTTGTCTTCTTGGACATGGGTCCTTCCATTTTGTTCCTTGTATTTCCCCTATTTCAGGAGCTTCGGTTTATGCATGATTGGCAAGGTTTCACCACATTCTTGTCCCTGCATAATTCTGCATAAAATCACGTAGCAATGTTATTTTAACTTTAGTGCTCTGGCAAGTTGGTGCACTTGAGTTCAAAATATTTAAACTTTTTTAGTTAGTTCTAAGTTAACCAAGCATCCTATATAGGAATTCTTTGAAAATCATCTTATTTTTGTCTACAAAGTCTAATTAAGATAGCTTCTCCTAGTGATATATTTCAAAAGTAGGGGTCAATAATTCATTTCTTCACCCTCCAAACCATAAGTGACACTTTTTTTTGTCATATAGCTCTCCATCACTGATTTATTGATGGTGTTGTAAACCCAGGTGAATGCACAATCCTTGTCCAAAGTCATGACCCAGCTATACAAACCGAGATGGTGTTGATATTCGGATTTGTCAACTTGTATGGTTTTCACGACATCCTGATTCCTTACACAATATGTCCAATGGTTCAACTCCAAATTAGGAATCCCACAGACTGGAAACTCCATGATACCCAAAATGGCCAATTTTGACAAACTTCTCTCCTCCCTCAAGGCTTATGCAAGGACCCTGAATGCCTTGATGAGATGATGAGACAGCCACTTTTTGGCAACAAATTCTTGATAGATGAGAGCACAATCCTCGAGGGAAACCCAAAGGGATTTGGCATCATGGCCAAGGCCGGATCCACGCACATTGGGGACCTTTGGGATAGCTTGGCCAAAACCTAGAAGTCATGCCAACAGGTTGGAATAAAGTTGTCTCTGTCAAGGACAAGATCATCAAATACATCCATCCCATAGGACCTAGGGAGGCTACTTCAACATTACAGCAATGGGACTGGGCTAGCCCAACCCCACACACATCAGCCTTTTCTTTTCCTTGTGGGCTCACCTAATTACAGACCTCTTTCAGAGTCTACCTTACCCTAGGTCAGTTTCATCATTAAATAATCCTCAAAATAGTGAAATGAATTTTTGTGAAAATATGAAGTTGACATGTTGAAATCATCATAATATGATAGGCTACATTCTGAATAATTTCACTATTCATGTGACAATACCATAATAGATCATGGAAATTTCAATAATTTCAAAAAAATTAAAATTTAAAATTTTTTTGAAAAAAAATTTATTCGTTTTGTCAATGTGGAAACTGGCCCTAGGCTAGCTACCGTAATCACAACAGGAATTCAAGCACAAAGATGACAGGGGAGAGTTGGTGACAACAGGGCCTGGTGAATGGTACGTCGTCATCCCCACCCTTCCAGGTTGATCACAAGCTCAAAAAGACACACCAACTTGAGTTGCTAGGAAATGGGTTGCCCCTGGAAAAGGAGGGATCGCTCTGGTCATGTGTATGCTCTCAGCTGGGACCCAAAAGAATGGAGTTGGGAAGGACCTGAAAAAAGGGCCTCCTTCGTGACTGGGACGTCAGCCTGATACCCCAACCGTCCAATGGTTGAATTTGTGGAGCTCTTTAGCATGTCCATAATACATATGTCCATACAACCTGGATACTTATCTTGTTTTCCTTGTGTTTTAGTACTGCTTCATCTGGTTGTAGTTCATCGTCCAGGCAAAACGAAGCTCCCTGGTAAGCACTGGGTGCTTAACAAAAGCTTCATTTTGGAGTTTTTGCTCAGTCCCCTTTGAATCAACTCATTAGCCAAACGTTAAAAAGCAACTGTCTGCAAAGCAACAACCGAACCAGTTTTTTTCAAAATCCTCAAGTACGTCCCCTGTCGAGGATCACCAGCATTAGTTAGCATTAGGCGATTGTCCTAAGTGGGTATAGCATTTTTCCAAAAGTACTGCTACAAGTGACAACCCTAGGAAGTGCCTAGATCTAGATGTGGCTAATTTAATTATTTTCATTTCAAGAAATGGGGGAAATATCCCTAAAAATCACAATCTGTGTTTTTAAAATTTTCTGATTAAAAATTCGCCAACCAAGTTGGGAAATTTCGCCACAAAAATAAAACATCAACAGAACCGACAAAATTTTCCTTCTTTCCAACTGGACACACCTTGAGTTTTGCAATCCAGCTTATTTTTTCTTCTCAAAAGGACTAAACTAATCTAATAATTATGTTTTTCATTTTGCCTTTTCTTCATCTTGTTCTTGTACTAACCCATTATTCCCTTTTACTGTCTCTCTCTCATCCCTCATGCTGTGCTGATGGCTGGCTGCCTTCCTTAACTTAGGCCTGTTGCTTCACTTTTCAGAGCATCATCTACTGCACCCATACTAGAAAAGGGTGAATTTACAGGACGTCAAGTTAGCTCAAAACTAGAAGTCAAAACTAAATTTTACTTTTGTGCAACCTTGTTGACAGAATAAATGCAGAGACGTGAATAAGTAGAAAAAAGACACACTTAATCATGGTTTCTTAATTTGGCAAAATTTTCGCACTGTGACGACCCCAAAAAAAAAAAAAAAAGCTTGGAAAACTTGGCAGTTTCTGATTTTTCAGTGTAACTCCGACTAAATCAGATTTGCTGGTTTCTTTGACATGTGTCGTCAACTCGAACCTATCTCACAAAACTGCCAAAAAAAAACCGTGGACCTAATTAGTAAAGTTGAAACTATAAACACTTTTTAAAGCGTTTTAAAAACTAGTAGACAAAAGAGAGCTAAGACAATTTTCTAAAGCAATTGAAGTTACTATTAAACAAAGAGATTTAGATTTTCGAGGCAAGTGCATGCAAGCGATGGAGGCGATTTTCGTGGAAAAGAAATCGATTGGGTGTGTCTGTAATTGCCTAGAAATTAATTGCGGTAGTGATGTTTTCCTGATGATGACGCTGGCTGCGGGCTTCCCATGTACTTCGCGAATCTTTGAACTACGATAAAGCCCGAGGCAGCGGCGTAAAGACTGCTCCGCGCGCTTGCTTTTTCATTTCCTCCCGATACCTGGAGACTACCACTCGGGTATCTTCCGGAGACTACCGCTCGGGTACCCACCGGTGATAACGGGTTCCAGAAAAAAAAAACCGACAGCCGGGGTTACGTTTTCATCGAAATAGGCGATGTAAGCTTCTCCGTAAATACACGATAAAAAAACACGGAAGGAAGACGAGTAATTCTTTACGCGAATTCCAATTTCCAGACAAAGCGCGGCAAAACGTAAGCAAGTGAGATCGTCGCTCTAGGTCGACGGACCCCGTTTAATACTTGTCAGTTGCGGCGGGAGGAGCAGCAGATTGAGGCGCTTTGAATTCCGGTGTGAAACACACAGCGGCAGCAGCAGCTTCGAATACTTAATAATATCATGGAGGATCCTGTTCTCAAGGTTGAGGTACCTATTTGTAGTTCAATTCCCCCAGTTTTGATCGCCAGTTTTGACTCGAAACGATGTCTTTTTGTTTATATAACCTGTAGAATTAATTAATCTTGGGCGTCTTTGCTTTGAAAAAACAAAATTTGGATTCTAGATAACATTTGTAATTTGGGTTCTGTTGAATATCGTGATCTTTAACGGTCTCTAGTAATTTGGGTTCTGGTGTAATTTTGGGGTTCTAGACGTGTTGTACTTTTTTTGGGTTCTGGTAGATTAATTTGGGTTCTAATAGAATTCTGGACTTGTAATTGTAAGAGTTCTGTTCATTTACGTGTGTGAAGTTCTCTATAGCAGTAGCTGCTAGCCGGAATTTCTAGAGTGCAGCTCATGCCGATATTCAGACGTGCTTTTGATCGGATTCTCATATTGAAGAATAGTCGGGTTCAATTACACTCAAGAAGCGCGACTACGTCTATTCTGCAAAAACCTACATTTACGTAATGAGAGTGTGACTGAAATCATGACAGCCAGGGTTTCTTTATTTCTAAGCTGATCATCTCGTTTGTTGTATTTGCTTCTGGACAGGATCCGGATTACAATACCAAACTGAATGACTTGCTACCTGTGACTGCGAGCAGGGAAGGCAAATGGTGGTACTCCGCCGTCCATAATGTGACGGCTATAGTGAGTGCTGGAGTTCTTGGTCTACCCAGTGCCATGGCAGATCTCACCTGGTAATAATATACACATGAATCACCAAACACTAGCTACACATGAGATAAACAAGGAGCAAAAGTTTAGTGATGGTGTTAATTAATTCCCAATTCCTATGACTGTGAGGAATCCTGATGATGATGATGATGATGAGGGATGTTTGACAAGTATGTGATATGGATTTGTGGAGTGCAACTGTGCAGGGGTCCAGGCGTAGTCGTCTTGGCCCTGTCATGGGTCATCACCTTTTTCACCTTGTGGCAAATGGTACAGATGCATGAGATGGTCCCCGGCAAACGTTTTGACAGGTACCATGAACTGGGCCAGCAAGCGTTTGGAAAGAAGTTGGGACTGTGGATAGTAATACCACAGCAGCTTCTTGTGGAGGTAAGCGTGGATATCGTATACATGGTGACTGGAGGCCAAGCGTTGAAAAACATCTATATCTTGAACTGTCATGGGGATCATCATCAGTGCCCTTTGAAACCTTCGAGCACGAAGATTAATAACCAATACGCGATGACTTCTCACTGGATTCTTATTTATGGCTCGGTGCACTACCTATTCGTCCAGATCCCAAACTTCAACTCGATTGCTGGAATCTCTTTGGCTGCAGCCATCATGTCAGTCAGGTCTGTCCACTAGTACACTCAATGACTAAATTATAACCCCGGATGATCAGACACAGATATATAATATCCCAGGATGTCCTGATCTGTTGTACATAATACAATTGCAAGTTTCGACGGATTCTTGCATCTAATCCGATCTGTGGACTATCGCATCTAATCTGATCTGTGAAGCACCCAAGATGCAGATGTGCTAGGCAGTTACAATACTCATTCTTAAATTTTACTCAAAGCTGAAAAAAAATTGTGCTCATGACTGCCTCCTCATTTGTGCAGCTACTCGACAATTGCGTGGACCATACCCATATTCCACAATGAACACAGCCAACATCGTGAAATTGCAAATTATACGCTTGTAAACGTAACTCCAGACCACCATTTGCCAAAGGCCAGTACAGCAGGTCATGTACTGAGCGCTTTCAATGCGTTAGGGGTTGTAGCATTCGCGTATGCAGGACACAACGTGGTTTTGGAGATTCAAGCCACTCTCCCCTCCAAGCCCGGAAGACCTTCCAAGATCGCCATGTGGAGAGGGGTGGTATTGGCTTACGTGATTGTGACGATCTGCTACTTCCCAGTGGCTCTCGTCTGTTACTGGGCTTATGGAAACCAGCTTGCAGCCAATTCCAATTCCAATATCCTTCAATTCGAAGGCTTCCGCGGCATCACCACTGCAGCTAATTTCATGGTCATCATCCACATTCTCGGAAGTTATCAGGTCTGCACTCTGCACAGCTTCTTCATCTTCCTTTCTTTTTTCCTGCCTACTTGAAAGTTGTAGGGCAAGGACCTGTAGTGTTGTTGGTCTGGTAATATAGCGTTGCACGTACCTGGTATTGATCAGTCTACTAGTAGTATTTAGATCCAAGGCTGATTTTTGCTTTGTATAAGGCAGGTATAAACCTGGTATTACCGCAGGTCTCATACCAGGCTGGTTTTGGTATAAGGTTGGTATTGCCTCAGGTCATTACCCAACTGGTGTGTTATTTGATAGGAGGCGGCATACCCGTATTATATACCCAGGTTGCACCTTATATACTAATACAACATTGTTATTAACACTGGTAGCAAAGACCTACCAGTTAGTCTGGTATGAGCTGAGGCAATACCAGCCTTATAGCAGTTCTATATGGGGTCCAATTCCTAGAGAACATCCCAAAATAAGGATTCTTGGACAAGTCTAGCCTCCAATTTCTGGACAGAAGATGATATTTGGGGGCAAAAATCATAATTGAAATTCAGTGAGATGATTTTTTGCGTCGTTTTTATAACTGCTGGACAGATCTATGCTATGCCAGTCTTTGACATGCTAGAGACATTGCTGGTGAAAAAATGGCGTATAGCTCCTTCCTTCAAACTTCGTCTGATTACTCGCTCTACTTACGTCGGTAAGCATTTCAACCTTACTAATAAATAGTTGTTCGCCCTGCATGCAACTTCAAAACAGAAAAGCTCACAGATGAGTGCATTCCCATAATAATGAGCTTAGGATGATGAGATGGTAGTTGAGTCAGGCCTCTCATTTTGGGAATGTTCTCCTCTCACCCACCATGCACTAATTTGCCCATAATAAAACACAAGGCAAAGAAAGTTTATCATGAACCTAAACATATGTAGATCAAAAGGAATATGAAGAGGAGAGCTAGTTGTAAAAGGGACCTTACACGTTGAAAGGTATATGATCCGCTTAAGATCCTTTCCATTCTTAAGTAGTCTACATAATATCGTTACATTTACCTAGATCTTATATTCATAGATATACTATACCCTCAAAATTTGCTAGGAAATCTCTCCATGTTCTTTATACTGCAGTTGTATGTGCCTTCTTCTAAATTTGAATTCTGGCTGCAAATTGCTTCCAATTCCAAACCTGCTGAGAAAACAAGAGGCTCAGGACTTGAATTTCCTTAATGCTTAAAATCGTAGTGGTTTAAATATTCAATTTCAAACTGCAGGTATTACAATGGTAGTGGCTATGATCATACCATTTTTCAAACCTCTTCTTGGATTTTTTGGAGGCTTCGCTTATGCTCCAACTACGTACTTTGTGAGTACATATCTACATGCTTGCCCTTTTGGTTGAATCAAATTTCAAGTCTAGTATTGGTTCAGTCACATGACAAAAATTTGTTCCATCTTATCAATTTCTCAGACCTAATCAAGGTTTTCAAAAAAGTTGCTGACATGGCAATATTCATCTATCTTGCCTGAGCAGAGCAGCTAGGCCTTGTAGCCTGAATGTTCCTATAATTGACCTCATGAGTAGAATTGGTAAGTCATTAGCTAAAAACTGCTAAAGAATTAGATAGCAACTAGCAACCTCAACTATCTTATGGTATGGATTTCATCCTCACATTTCACCAGACTGTAGCATGCCATCAACCTAGTCTCAACCTGCATTCTTTTTCCATATTTTGTGAAATTGTCCATAAAATGATTTAGCCGAATTTGGTTGTAAAAAAACTGTGTAAGTGAAAATATTAAAGCATCCATCAATATTTTTGGCTGTCTACTAGAACCTAATATACATCTAGTGATTCAATAGACATAAGGTAATTTAAGCCCACCACATCTAAGGTTACTGATGAGGAGTGAGCTAGTCTTGAGAATGGGAACTTGGCCTTGCCCATGGTTGAAGTAACTGTTTGTTAGTACTAATCTTTTTACTTGTGGAATGCTCAAGTTTTGAACTTTTTTCTTAACACTCTAAGATTTGGTTGTTGGGTTTCATGGCAGTTGCCGTGTATAATATGGTTGGCTGTCCGTCAGCCCAAGCGATTCAGAGCATCTTGGACAATAAACTGGGTGAGTGTTAAATGCTCTTTCGTCTCTAGTTATAAAATTTTGTGCACAATTTTTTCTCTTGTGTTGAGGCCACATTTTTCTCATATTTGTTTCCTAGTTCATTTTCATGCAAGATTGAATCCCTTACACCTCATTAGTGGGGTTTAATTGTAATGTTCTTGGTGGACAACTAGCTAACATTATACCATGAAATGTCCTTAATAACCAAAAGTTCACACCAACATACTCACATATCAAAGACATTCATACTAACCTTGTAATTTGCTTATCCTCAAGTTTAAAAAAGTGGGCCTGAAACATCACCATGCATAGGATTATCCTAGTCGACATTACCTCTTTTGGGCATGTAGGATCTTGTGTGAATTTTTCATCAGTGGCCGTGTGTTTGGGCCATGACCTCAAAGTAGCCTAGAAAGGAGGAGGGCCAAGGCAAAATTATGAACCAATGAGCAATTTTAAATTTCAATGAGCTCAGGCCCAACCACTCAAGTGTAAACCAACCCCATATTACTTTTAGCTTTGTGGCCAGAAACTTTGAATTTATATTTATATCGTATGGGATTTGTGCAGATTTGCATCATATTGGGGGTCTTACTCATGCTTACTGCAACTATTGGTGGCGGCTGGGCAATCGTGGAAGAATGGCACACCTACAAATTTAAAACATTTTGGTAAACTGATGTGGCAAAAGTGTGAAGCAGTGGTTTTTATATTTAAATTTCTCATGTTTCACCAAAAGCAACGATCAGCCACAAGAGGATTTAGCCAAATCTGTACAAATCCCATAATCCCAAACCTGTACGAGACAAATAGAGAAGTACAAAATTTAGGAATCCTATTACATATTGGTGATCAACCATTTGAACCTACTAGTTTAATATGATGATTTCAAAAGAAGAAAAATCTGCCCAAATCTTCCAAAAATCTTGATAGTTTCATAACTTTTTTCTTTGAAATTCAGCAAATGTTTTTGAAAACTTTTCAAAAGTTCTTTTCACCATGTTGCTTGGGACCTTTTTTTATAGCAAAATGATAAACTTTAGCCACAAAAATAATCATTCATGTGAAATTGTATGAGTTTTCATTTCTCTCACACAAATGATTCTACAAAGTATGAGCGTAATTTAACGCTTAGGAAGACAAAACCTTTCAAAAGATGTGTACATTGAAAATTGCCAGTTCAGCATTAGTTGGATTGCTATTCAGTAATTTCAAGCTCTTATTTGAAAGATAGAGCATACATCCCATTGTATCATTGAAGATTATGTGATTGGGTACTATTGCAATACATAGTTATTATAAGCACCATTATGTTGTTCAGGAATGAACACTTGTCAAAGGTTTTAACGCACGAGTGGTGTTTAATTGCGGTGTTGGGTAATTCTTTGATTTTGTTATAATGTCCAGTTCCAGGTTTCTGAAAATTTTCAAAATCAAACAACACCTGGTTCCAGGTTTATTTTAGTTTCAGAATAAAATAACAGGTTTCAGGTGTTTTTGGAAGTTTTTGAAAGAGCAGACAATTCAGGGTAGGTTCTTTTACCAATTCTTTCATAAACATAGTCGATCAAAATTGGTTCTTTGATCGTTTGAGCCAATCAAGGGTCCATATACCCAACCCTTACCCATCCCAGTTATTTCTTTGAGAATCTCACCACACTTATCACTGTTTTGACAATGAACACCTTCATTATTGGTAGAAGAATCCACGTGGTCTGCATGAAGCATATTTGTGTCAAGTAAAGACTATATAATTATGAAAGTTTCTATGGACAATTCTTATCCATTTACGATTAAACATTCAACACTAATTCTTGCACATTTAGCAATAATTTTTGTTATTACTATTCCATGCATCACCCAAGCATATAGTGATTGGTAGGTTTTGATGGTATGTGCTTACAAAAAAAGTCAACCATGTTCAAAAATCCCTCAAAAGGCGAAAATGGATAGAGAAAAGGTGAAAACAGTTTTTTTTAGTGAAATTCAGGGGTTCATTTTGCATTTTGCTAGTAGTTTATCAAAAATTTGTGTATCATTGCACAATCATGATTAGATTTTATTGTCATCTACTAGGTAGCTATGGTAAAATCATGAAGCATAGGTGTCCTCTCTCATGATCATGACACATTTCTTAGGGTTCAAAGGTGATTAGGGTTTGTATTTTTATTTATTTATTTATTTTTTGCAAATTTATTATGTTGTAATTTTATTTTATTTTTAAAGATTTGTGTCGTGATGTATGGTGTCGTAAGGGTGTAAATCCATAGTAAACTTTATTAAAGAAAAAGATTAAAACCAATCAAAGGTAGAAACTAATCAACCACATATATGCATGCACATATATATACAACACACAAAAGGAGGCTA
>Ga0116229_10005841_pt1 | contig 19938 bp, 13 predicted proteins | sample S1TSphgellanicum_3_FD_87313 | JGI IMG/M metagenome (GOLD analysis project Ga0116229, IMG submission 87313) | Host-associated microbial communities from peat moss isolated from Minnesota, USA - S1T2_Fc - Sphagnum magellanicum MG | ecosystem: Host-associated > Plants > Peat moss > Unclassified... | reverse complement strand
TTTGTCCAAATCCTATGATTATAATGTTTGAGCAAATAATTAAGCTTAAATACTTTGAATATTCTAATGTATTTAAAGTCTTTTGGGTCCATTATCCTTCACTAAATTGTTCAAAAATGTTATTCAGTTGTGAATATTTTGCCCCTCTTTCTTTTTATTATTGAACAATTGCTAAGACATGTGATATGTTATTCAATAAAACATTAAATATCAAGTATTTTTTTCTTTCCTTTCCTTCTCCTTCCCCCCTTCCCTTTTCGTAGCTAATGTTTTTCAACCAATTTTCCTGGAACAAAACACATATTTGGATTATGCTCCTAGTTCAACTAATTTAGATTAAATAGTTTCTTCTAGAATAATAAAATCCTTGACCTTTTCTTACTACCCAAATGAAAACAACCACCTTCATAAACTTGTTTTTATTCACCATCCTAAACACATCATTAAACAAGGTTCAATTTAGATTAAAACAACAAGAAGTTTCCACAAATTCATACAACAAAATGACACATAAGTATTCAATTCTAATACTTATCAATATAACATAATCACAACCTCCCTCTCCTATTTTTTACTTTTTTGGGGTTAAAGTCTAGAATTTCAAGCAATGTGAAGTTTTGAAGTTGATGACAAAGTTCACCTCCTCTTCTATTCCCAAAATTGCCTAGTTCCTTTGCATGTCCTCCCCTCCATTCTCCCTCCCCTATTTTGTAACCCTTTTCCTTCCATGTTTTCTCTTCATTGTCCTTGATATTTATAGTCACCATGTTGCCTTCATTTTTCCGAAGCATTGATAACTTTATTTTCCATTAACCCTTTCTCTTACAAAGCTTCTTCCCCTTACTTCCTCATGATAAGGTTGTTTTCTTGAAGCTAAAAACATCACATCACCGACATCATTTCCTCCCAACCACCTTCCAACCCTAGGTTTCTTTCAAGCTTTTAAAGAGAAAAAGGAAAGAACTCCACCTCCCCTTTCGTTTCAACAACAAAAAATAATCTATCTACCTAGCTTCTTAACGAAATTACCCAACACCACCCTATCGCATGTTAAAATTATAATTTATTTTTTTGCTTTGCAAGTTTAGGCCATATTGTTCCCCCTTGCCTTTGGTTGGGAATAAAAATTGGACATTAACCCATTTTTCTCCCCAGTTACCAAAAACAAACCCCTTACATGATTTGATTTTAAAGATCTTATGTATATTTTTTTGAAAAGTGTTTGTTGTTGCTCAAACAATACATTCATTCATGTCACCATTTATACCATTTTTGGTAGTTATGTGATATTTTTAGATTGTGTGTAAGGGCAATTGTTTTTTTTTAACAAGAAGAAAACAAATGCAAATATTTTTGGTAGGACCAAAGTTAAAGTGGTTGAAGATGCTATCTCCTAAGCCATTTTTTTTGTATTGAAATTCTAAAAAGAAGGTGTGTGTTCTTAGACTTCAATTATTTTATTGAAATCATTGACTTGGCATAAACTATTTAGTTGTCACCTATAATCTTTTAAATTAAGTGATAATCCCAAAAGTCTATGAACATGCCATTTTTGAAAAGTGTTATCAACTAGGACATGACAACAATAAAGTGATTCATGTGCATTGTGTGCATTCCAATATTATGTGCAATTTGAAATACTATTAATAGTCACATTTATAGGTTCTTAAAGCTTCACAGCTCAAAGCTGAAACGACAAGCTTAATTAATCTCTTGAAAAGAAAAGATTAAGTCTTCGAAGTTTAAACTAAATCAATCTAGAGGTTTGCTTAACAAAATGACATTTAAATATTTCTTGTTTTTGTTTAATCTTTGTTCAAGTTTTCATTAACACCATCAACCTCATTTGTTATGTGGAGCTTTGAAGGTTGTTGTGGGTCAATGGAGGTGACTTTTTCTTTTCAATTTCATTCATTTGTTTGCAAGTTCCATCTTATGTTTTATAGTCTAACTTCAATGGATACACACCACATTAAATTCTTCCTGTTATGTTATTTGTTTTACATTTGGTGAATTCTTGTGGTAAATTCACATTAATTGCTTAGAGTTATCAAAACAATTGTAGCCATTACATTCTCAAGATACAACATTTTAAACAAAATAACATTGTAACATGTCATTAAGGAATCCTTTGTCTAAGAGTGGAAAGCAAAGAGGGCTTGTGTGACAAGATTCATATGTTTGTTTTGATAATTATGGTGGCAATATGATGACTCATTGCATTGAAATGTGATGCCAACAAAATTTATTTATTTAGAAGAAATAGTTATTTTCTTATTTCTTATGTGGTGTGCACCAATTCTTAAAATGATATATTGACAATACTTGAACAAGGTTTGAAGGAGCAAAGGATCATATTTCCTATGCTTTTGACGAATTGTGGTTGGTTGAGGACATGTTTCACATGCAAGTAATTTGCCTAATGATTGATTCAATTGGTTGAAAACAAGGAGCAACATGTTCATATCTTGCAAAAAGGGCTTTGTTCATGACATTAGAATTTGTTTCAAAAAGTAATTTACATTAATACTCACAGTGCATAACATAGGTGGAACAAGGTTTTTTTTGGCTCTTGATTAAAAACTACAATACTTGTAGGTGACAAACTTTTGCATTGCAAGTGTGACACGCAAAATCCATTTGAATTTTATGCATACAAATTTGAAAGGTTGAAGACATGCATAAAATATAAGTTGGTTTCAATTAGTTGGGAGTTGGTGGCCAAGTTTTGAAGGAGTATTCTCATTTCTTGGGAGCATGACATTCATGCACCTTATTTGACCATACTACAAGTAAGGAGACTCAAGAGTTTAAAGGAGATGACCTTATGTTGGTAAAACTAAAACAAAAGACAACTTGGATGATGAGGTTGGTACTTGGTACAACAACAAACAATTGAGTCTATGTTACAACCCAAACTTTGCATTTATAAAATTCAATTTTAACTAAGTGATGTTTCAAGAACAACATTCAAATGGAATTTTCAATTTTGTTTTCATATTTTGTTGAGATGATGTAAAGAAAATGGATTTTATTTTTGATTAGGTTTTTTTTTAGGAAGATACAAATTTGTCTACCAATTGATGATTTAAAAGAAGATTTTTAGTTCAATTTCAAGTAAGTTGTGCTTGTTTGATGATTGAGTGAAAATGAGAACCAAGTTACAAGTAAAATTTCATACTTTGTGAGCATTTGTTTAACTTTTTATGCCAAATGTTCCAAAGAGTGAAATTGATGATCCATTTGTATACATAATTATGAAATGTATAGACCTCTTCAATTAGTCTTTGGACTTTCAATTAAGTTATTTATTCCTATTGACCTAGAATTGCCTCATACCTTTCTAACTTTTAAAGATTCTTGCTTCATTTTTTAGCAACAAGCAAATGATTTATGATATAATTCAATTTGATTCCAATATTAAACCCTAAACATATATAAATTGTTGAGTAGAATTTGCAACACTTTTTGTAGGCATGTATCTTCAATTTTAAAAAAGGAGTGTATTTTTACGATATACATTATACACACAACATATCAAAACACCAGCACAACATGGAACAAGTTCTAGCTAATGGAATCCATTGAACTTGTATGCCAATTAAAGACAAGTATTGATCAAAAGGGTTCCTTTCAAAGTACAACAACAAATTCTAATGATGATGGTTTTAGTGAAAGGGCCAAAGGTTTTTTTGAGAATCTTTTGAACTCAAGTTGTTCAAAAAAGTTTAAATCAAATTGTATGCCAACCAAGGACAAGTTTGGTCCTAGATTTCATTGATTTGGTCTCACATTTTGAGGAATGTTCACCAAAGGCCATTGTGAAGTATATGTTTCATTTTAAAAATTCATGGACCCTTTTTAATTTATATCTATTTTTGTTTGAATATCTATTGGCAAGTTTTTTGGTTTGTAGGGTTAAACCTAGTTTTCAGGTTAAGTTTTTTTGACCTAGACCCAAGTCGGCACCTCTTTGTTGGAATTGACACAAGAACTAGACCATGGAATCAGTTTGTTTTGCTAGATGTCAAATCGAAACCAAAATAATAATAATAATAATAAATTAAACTTTATTTTAGGTTCTTTAGGCAAGCAAGTTAAACTTTTTTGAAAAATTTGGTAAGTAGGTTTTAATTTAAATAAGTAAATAATTAATTTTAAGTAGTTGTAAAATCTCATATGTGTACAATCCCCAATTTTTAATTTGTTGTAAAACTTGGTATGTATACAATCTCTGGTGTTGTAGAGTGTTTAGATGGAATCCAACCTAGTTTTCAGACTGGGCCCTAAGGTTCTTGAATCTGAAAAAATGTGCGAAAATCGGGAGTAAATGGGTTGGAGATTTGAAAACCTGGACTCAAACCCAAGATTATAGGTTCTCTTAATTATAAAGAACTTCAAACTTGCCATAAGGGGACAGAGCCATTTTGTGGAATGTTCATCAGACGTCACTCCGAACCATTTTATATATGAGTTCAGTTTTTGGGAATTTCACAGAAAAAATTCTATTTTACCTGTTGTTGGTTTGAACTTGCCACAAGGGGAAGAGCCATTACATAATAATATTAAGCACAGTTTTTACATTCAATACTGGATTATGTATTATTTACAGCACCAACACCTTATTTTATTTTGTTGTGTATTAGACTTATCCGTAAACTCACCCTGCCTTCACCCTGTCTTTGGGCTTGCTTTCACCCCCTATCCCTCTCTCAGTGGTATCTGCAAAGTAATGAAATTTTATTAAATCTCAGTATGAAATGCTGAAACTTGGCATTCGATGTACAAGGTTTGAGACTAATTATAGTAGTTGTACAGGGAGGAGCAGTGAAAATATATGTAGCATCAGTGGAGGAGGCGCTCATGAAAAAAGAAAGACAGGATGAAACTCAGTTTACCACCAAAATTGGTGGATCTCAATTATTTCACTTTGTAAAATTTTCATTCCCAGTTATGTGTTTGATGGCCTATTATGCGGAAACTGACTGTTCTCGCCCCCTAATCGTGAGACTTTAGGGATAACTCTATTATGCTAAGTACAATGCACAATTCAGTCTCTTCAAAGATACACAATTTTGCTGCTGGGTCATGCACATTATGGCCAGTGTCGGGTGGGCATTTGATTTTGTTAATAATAACCATCCTCCAAACTCATCAAGCAAAGGTGCAGCAAATACAAGAACAAGCCTCTTGTTGTTGTTGTTGTAGTTGGTGTTTTGTCAGAAACCTTGAGCAAGGGAGGTCTTGTATTTGGGATTTTTGGGGACCTCCCTAAAATGCAAAACATCTTGTAGGTAGGTATGTATCATCATTGGGTGCACATATTTTGAACTAGATAGAGCTTCTCATCTGTCTAGACTCTAGAAAAAAGCATCAATCACCTTGTTGGTGCTCCATTATTGTGAGAGCACATGAAGATAAGTAAGCAAGCTATCTACACCCATTAGTTGGGTTGGCCATCAGTTATTGTAGCAAGTCACTAGATTAGAATCTAGAGGACCGACTCTTCTTGGATGAAAACTTATTCCAATCTCTAGTAAATCATCCGAGAAGCCCACATTTGGATATATATATATATCTTTCCCTTTGATTCGATTCAACATCAATTTGATTGGATTTGGTTTGGTTCATTTCCTTTTCTTTCCTTTCCTTTCAAAGAGCTATATATTCAAGTTTGTATTGCATTCATGATTCTTCTTGGGTTTCATCATTTTTTTCTCAATTGATGATGTAACTTTGACCACTAGATTTGGTTTTCACTTGGGCCGTATTTTGGAGCCCTTTTGTTCTATGAGTGAAAGTGGAAGAAAGCTCAAAGTGAAACCACAAGCAGTTAAAATGCAGAACATGACCATGATGGTATGGAAACTTTGGCTCTGCTATTCCTGACATTTGCTTCCGACATGACATGGCATCAAGTACATGTAACATGTGATGTAGAGGGTACTCTGTAAATAACTCTTCACTATTTCCATTTGGGCTCCACACTACTTTGCACTACCAGTGACAATGGTTAAATTAATTTTTTGTGGACATAATAATTTTTTTGTAATCAATTTTGTTTTTTCAAAAAGATAAAATTTTATAAAATTTTCTATAAATTTCACTATATGTCTTTTTTTATTAATATTTTTTTCATTCTTGTCAATGGAAGTCTGATTCATTAAATAAGTTCACAACAAGATACAAATAGATCCCTTAAAAAAAAAAAACATTGAAAAGGTGTAAGAAAAGTAACAAGATACAAATAGACAAAAACATTGAAAAGATGCAAGACAAACAACAAAAAAAAATGATTCTAAAATGAAATTTGATCTATGACGAATTATAATTCAAGATGACTCTTGGAATTGTCACAGTGATGATCACCAAAACCCAATCCTACATAAACCAATTCCAATGAAACACTAAATAGCATGCTATCCAATTACACTAAAAAAATTGGAGCATGTCTTTTATGTGTAGGGTAACTCTCGAGGAGCAAGAAGTTCCCCAAATATTCATACCCGAGGGTGGTTATCTTGCCTTGGGTGGTTATTTTGAGGACTCCTTTGCTCTGAGGGAGTTACCGCCACCATAAAGCTTGGGTACCCATGAAATAATCACTCCACAATGAAAAACTCCCAATGCCCTATGAAGGACTCGAATTCTCAATGAAGAAACACAACACCTAACAACAAAATTGAAATTCACTTCCACCTTCCAAGAGGGAAATTATGCTTTTTAAAATCCGGTTTGTCCTAGTCTATAAGATGTGGCCATATATTTCTTTTAGGGACCTATAGAACTATGGGTTATATATAACCGCACACATTAGTTATGTACTAACCATTTTACATGTATCTAACCAAGTGCCTTACCTACTTACCTAACCAATACAGTTCTCACTAGGCTCTCAAAAAGGTTACAAAGTTACAACCTTATAACTAGGCCTAGTTATTATTGTACACTAAACCCTAAACCTTTTTTTGAAGCAAGGAGAGAGCTTCTGATTCCTCTCTAGGCTATTCATTCCAATTTCCAACTTCCTAGTATGGGAAAAAACCCAAAACCCACCAGATATAAGTGTACTTTGCCTTCGGTGTTGATTGTTGGTGTGCTCTCAAAAGATTGAGTGAGTGAGAGAGAGGTGTTGGGTTTGAATTTGTGCTAGATTTGAATTTGGGCTGGGGCAGCAAAACAAGCAGAACAAAGTAAATTAAGTTCTGTTTGCAGAACATGTAGAGCATGAAAAATCAAATAGCACACTTTGATGCAGAACCACAGGGCACAAAAAATCCTAACCCTAAATCCTAAACCTTGAAAGTGAAAAAGCTTGAAAGTGCGCCAAATAAAACTTGTTAGAGGCCATTTGGCATCTTGTGTCCAGGCTTTAGTTACATGAAAAGAACCAAAAAAAATCCCCAATCACAACAAGCCATGTAGGCAATGGGCAAGTGGCTGCTTAGTTATAAAAATGGCCTAGGTAGAGGGGATGTGTAGCCATTACCATTTTTTTTTATAATCAGTAAGCTTTGAGACAGATTACCAAACATAACTAGTTACGGGATACCAAAAGGGTTAGATTGAAATCAAAGTAAAACCATAGGTTATATCATGTTGAGTGTGAACCAAAATCCTTATACTACAAGCCAAAATGCTCAAACCATCACCCCAAGTGTGTAAGAATATTATAACCTGAGATCAAAATGCACAAACAAAAATTTGATATCAGAGTTACTGTAAAGTCACCCTGTCTTTCACCCCCTATCCCCTCTTTCAGTGATATCCGCAAAGTAAGGAAATTTTATTAAATCTCAGTATGAAATGCCGAAACTCAACATTTAAATGCGCAAGGTTCCAGTGTAATTATAGTAGTTGTACATGTCGGAGCAGTGAAAGTATATATATGTAGCAGTAGTGGAGGAGCTTAAGAAAAAGGAAAGACAGGATGAAACTCCGTTTACTAGATTGGGTCCCAGTTATTTGGTTTTGTAAAATTTTCATTCCCAGCTATGGATTTGATGCCCTATTGTGCTGAAACTGGCTGTTCTCGCCCCTAATCACGTGACTTTACAGATAACTCTGTTGTCTTTAGATTAAAAAATTAGCTAAGGTTGGAACATCGAGGGAGAAAAAGTATTTCTATTTCACGGTCTTAAAATTAAATTTATGTTGCAAGGATTTAACGTGTTTGGCCTATGCTTGTTGTGTACAGGACTGGAGAACATTCTTTATGAGGATCAAAACATTTGTCTTGTTGTGTAAGATATGGATGTGTGGTGCAAACCAGAAAGCCATAAGGCTCAAGCATTTTGGCCTAAGATTGCAAGAAAAAAAAAGACAAATCCAGTGATTTTAAGAAAGAGCTCTCCAACTCTAAAAATTGAGCACATTGCGATCCCCCATAAGAGTAGGGTAAAGCCTGAGGCTGAGGACGGTAAGGGTGCACATGGTGAGAGCCAAGCGCAAGCCCAATTTTAGTAATGCTCTCACCCATGGGCTTCAAATGAAAATATAGGTGGCATCCTAGGTGGCACCCAATGTTAAACGGATGATATCTTAATGTTAATTGAATGTTAGTTTAACAAAAAAATTTGCTTGATAACTAGATTTATAATCCAAAATGGCTAGAATGGTGTTAGGGGACTCAACATTAGAGTCACTAACATCAAGTGTGAATGCAACTTAAGAGGCATTTTCCAAGCCTCTTACACCTCCTACTTATGTGGCCCAATACAAATAAGGTGCCCTTTCAAAATATAAGTTTAAAAACTTTTCTCAAGTAGATAAAACCTTTCTCAAGTGCTGGAAAGCAATGTCATCAATGCACTATAATATAGCACTTTGGGAATGGGTAAGATGGAATATAATAGAGGGATGGATATGCACATGGCTTTTTGACCAAAAGGGAGTGGATTGATTGAGATTCCTCAATCAAAGTGCTTGGAATATTGTATAGGTACAATAGCCTATCATAGCGTTTGAGAGGTCAATCTAGTGATCCACCATACTTAAGTACCTAAAGGCTAATATCCCTCTTCCACCTTTTGAGAAATAGGGTAGGGGGATTCCTTCCTTTTTTGTGGGGGTTTCACACACACCTTTCCTAACAACCACAATAGCCTAGGTAGTGGACAAGTTGTGTTCCCCCTTTTCTCTCACCCAAAGGACATTTTGGATGATTGACCTTTTGGGGGAGGGGGAGGGGGAGGGGAGGGAGAAAAACTAGTCCACCCACACATCCCATACCTCACAACATGGACCAATGGAAGCTTGACCACTTGCAACCTCACAAAGGCCACCAAGCCCATACCACCAGCTCCATAGAATCATGCTCACAACACACCACTTCTATCTTACATAAAGCACTTGGAGAACATTTCCTAGTTTATTTGGAAAGCACCTTGTCTTCAAGAATATCCCTAAAAAAGGAAAGATCTTACACCTACGACTCCTTAAGAGTGGGAGGGATCTTATCCCTACCTTGTATTCAAGACTATCGCTTGTAAAAAAGAAAACACAAGGATCTTACACCTACTCCTTAAGACTGGAAGGGATCTTACCTCTACTATTCTTTAAGAGTGGGAGGGATCTTACCCCTACCTTGTATTCAAGACTATTGCTTGTAGAAAAGAAAACAAAAGGAAGGATCTTACACCTACTCCTTAAGACGGGAAGAGATCTTACCTCTACTATTCCTTAAGAGTAGAATGGATCTTACCCCTATTATTCTACTTATAGCGGTAAGATCCCTCCCATCTCTTAAGGAGTAGATGAAAGAAACCTCCAACTCCTATGCCCTATCATCTACCTATCTTTAGGTTTGATAACAGTGCCTTCTTGAGTGAGGCCACTTAGAGGCTATTTTAAACCATGGGAATATTAAATTTGGAGACACATACCTTAATTTGTTTATTGATGAGAGACATATTTAAAATCTTTGAAAGCAAAACATTTGGTTTTTTTTGCCTAGTGTTGGGTGGTTCTTTGATTTTGTTATAACCTTTAGTTTTGGATAGATTCTTTGACCAAGACTTGGATTTCTTGAAAAAAAAAAGGACCAAGACTTGAGAAACAAAGGCTTGCTTTTCTAATTTCAACTCATTAAGCAAAGGTGGGATGCAGACTTGGTTGACCCCAATCTAATTCTTGTGACAATAATGGGTTCAAAATGTTAAGTTATGTCAAGAATATGTGTTACGCTTTATGCTTGAACCCAAAAATAAGGATAACTAATGTTGGTGGCATTGAAAATCTCTGGTAAAGGAACCTCCATTACAAATTTTCAATTAATCCCTGAAAAGCACATGTGTGTTATTTTTTCAAAGTTCACATCCTACATTCCCATGAACCAATCAATCTTGGAACCTAGCTCAAAGCACTTGTTATCATGCATCTTTTATACTACATTATAGATACGTCCATAAAAATGGAAAGTTATGTATTCAAACTCACTTATCAAGTCAATAAACCAAGTATGATGCAAAGCATCATTGGAATGTTCCACAATGTCTCGAAACTACCCAAAGTCTTTCAACCCATACATGGATTGTTCATCACAATACATTTGATACATCACGATTTTTCATGGCAACAACAAAATCACATATGAAAATGTCTTGGTTTTGAACAAACTTTGATAAGTGTTGAACAATTTCTAAGAAAAGAATGATGTAGGTAAGATTCAAGAAAATATTAATGTCACAATAACTTAAGATTTGCTTAATTAGTTGTGTCATGCACTACATGTTCATCAAACATTTAAATCATCAATGAATTGTGTTTCATCAAAATCCATTTTGCAAGTGAAAGCATTGAGATCCAGCATGTCTTCACATTGTGAACATTTTTTAAGGCTTGAATTGTTCCAAAAATTCCCCAAACTTGCATTTGTGCACATGTTATTGAAAGGATAAAGAATAACAACTATATACAAAATGTAGCAACACCTCATTCTTAAACACCAAGGGTAGTTTTGAAAAAGTTTACATTGGCAATTTGTCATGTGTGCAACATAATGGGTAGTCATGATTACACCTTATTGAAAAAAGGTGAAACATGAGGGCCAAGAAGGTAGTGGTGTTGTGCAAAAAACTTGTGAACATGGAAAAGCTTGCAATGAAGTAATGGTGGCTTGTGAGACAATTCCTTCAAAAGCAAACATCCTATGGCCCTTGTGTGTGAAATAGACTAGCAAGCATTTTCAACCTTTCATCAAACATGTGGCTTCATATTTCAAACAAAACATCAAATGGTGTAATTTTTGGTAATATCATTCACCCTAAATTTAAAAAAGGAAGTATAATTTGTTTTTGTTTGAATTTATGTGAAATTTCACCATTTAAAAAAAAACCATATGGTCATATAATTTTGTTGAGAGCAAGTTCTTAAAACACCACCACAAATGCATTACACAAGAAGTTTTGCATGAAGAACAATAAATATTATGCTACTATGGGGTATTAATATGTCTTTAGCACAACATTTGTGCACAAGATGTTGTAGTAGGCAAAAGGCATTAAACAATTTAGCACCTCTTCTATTGATTGGTCACATTGATTGACTGGTTTATGGTTTGCCATTAATAGTCTCCCACCTTTTACAATCCAAGTTTCATGTTCATGGTGTGTCATGGGTAAACAATAAACGAGTCATATTGGACATGTGGAATTTACTATGGGAGGCCCAAATATTGGATATGGGTGGGGATATTCTTATTAAGTTGTAAAACACAAGGTGGTCATTATCATAAACCTAAACATATGTAAACTGCAATGTAGTAGGAGTAATCAGTCCCTTGTAGGCATAGGGTACCTCTCACTTTTACTACCTCGTGATTTATGTATAGATAAAATATTTGGAAAAAATATAAGTTGTATTTGAAAGGCACTTTACATCCATGAATATCCTAAAGAAAAGGAATTTTATGGTTATTCCTTAAGAGTGGAAGGAATCTATGTTTATTTTATAAGTGTAAGATCTTTCCCAATCTAAAGGAGTAGGTGTGGAAACCCTCCATTCCTACATCTCACGTTTTATATCTAGTTTTAAATGTAGGGTAAAGTTTGAAGTGTAATGCTATGTAAAAATATGGGACCTACATCATGCCTAAACTAAGGCAGGGTCTTTTATTTTTGCTCAACCTTGTATTAAGGGATTTACCCAACATAACAAAAAAAAATTATGCCAAAAGAATGTAGATATACCTAGCCACATGTGAAATATGAACCATGGTAAGCATGACGAAGGGAAAAAAAAGGGGCAAAGAAGGACATGAAACATAATGATGATTTTTAGTGTTGGCTATTGATTGAAAATCAAACCAATTATCAACCTATGTTTCATTCTAGTTATGAAATAACCTATCTACTAGATTTGGGTATTGTTAATACTTAAGCATGAACCTACTTGGCATAATATTAAAAATTTTGATAGTTAAAAATATCTTATTAGACATGTATTATTTGGACAAATTTTTTTATATACATATATCCTAGGTGGGATAACTAAATTTTACTCAGGTCGACTATTCATAAAACTTTCATCCTTATTTTCATTGAAAATGTTCATTCATTTAAGTATCCTAATATTTAGAACCTAAAACCCTATTTCAATTTCACACAAATGTGATCAAGTGTTCTTTCATAACTTTTGGTACCCTTTCCTATTTAACTTTTGACGATGGGTTTGTCAATGAATTGAGATAGATCAACATACTATTTCAATATGTGGTGGTTCTTTAATGGACATTGTCTTCACCTTTGAATGCCATTGTGAATGTCAATTGAAAGAGCATATGGAGAAAAGATGAATTTGAAACTAGTTTTTGAATATTTGTGTGAGGATTGTTGACCTTGATTACATTTTCAACCATTTATTTTCAACGATCGAATTGATTATGCATGAAAGTGAGGTGCTTTCTTTTGTTGGAATTATATGTGCACATCTAATTGCTTGTTGCTTATGTCTTGAATCTTGAGGTGACTATTTTTTACACCAAAATATTGTTGAGTCATAAAATCCTTAAATTGCATGAACATAACAAGCTTATGCTTCAAAATGCATGTTTGTCCCTTCCATTGAGTGTTTCAATTTTTGTGTCAAGCGAATGACCTTGAAGTGACTTTTTTACATTAAAATGTTCAAAATCCTTGAACATGTCAAGTTTTCTTAATATCCCAATTAGGGTTTCATTGGTGTTTGTAATCAACAACCTCCTAAAAACCCAAAATCCATATTATGTTTTAGTCTTCAAAGTGCATTTGTCTCCCTTCCATTGAGTGTTTTAATCCTTGCTTCAAGTAAGTGACTTCGAAGTGACTATTTTCTACCTATAATGTTATAAAATCCTAGTTGAATGTGTCAAGTTGTCCTAATATCCCAATTAGTGCTTGCAAGATAAAATGTCCATTTTTGGGCATCATTACATCATTTTTTTTCACCTTTATGGATTGAAATTTGTTTCATGTCAAATGATTTCTTAATTTTATGAAAAGGGACTCATTCATGTGATTTTTATATAATTTAATGTGATACAAAAGTGAAAGCATTTGAAACAAAAAAAATTACATTACATGGGGGACTTTTAATCACAAATAAGTTATAGTGGCACAATCCTTTTAAAAGTTGCAAATGGATTGGCTATAATCATGGTTTGTAATGAAATGACACCATTTTTTTCCTAAAAATCTAAGCCTAGGTTGCAATCACTACTACAAAATGTGGGTGCAGTTCACTAGTCCTTGTTCACTAAACTAGTGAATTCACTCAAAATTCACTCAAAATCTAGTGAGATCATTTAGCATACATGGACACCTCTTGTTGTAGTAAATTTAAAATGGAGTTTCCCAAACCATTTTGACATCATATAAAAATTTTACATGGACTTTTAATGACACTAAAAATCAACCAAAAATGCAAAGTTTATCATGTCACGGTTTTCTAGAATTGAGATAAGTTTTTTACGAAAAGTGTAGCCTAGACTATAATAGATTGACATGTGGCATTGATTTTATGAAAAGATGAATATATTTGCAAAATTTCAAATTTACATTTTTGGTTTGTAAAAAATACACTATGAAAAGTATTATTAAGGATTTAAAAATGTGGTAAAAAGTGGTCCACTCTAGCTTGGAAATACCCAATTAAGGTTTTGTTTATGTTTACAATCAATAAAAAGGTCCCAAAAAACATAATCTAGTTTTAATTTTGCAATGTAATCATGTGTTTGAGTTCATTTAAATTTTAAAATTTGGATTTATTTCTTCATATGGTCATAGTGCAAATGGTAAAAATTTAATTTAAATGGTGACCTTCTGAAATATTATGATCATGATGGTGTTGATGATTTTGGAAATGGGGTTAGATGAGGATTTGAGGTTAATGGTTAACTCAATTTCAACATAATGTGAATGCAAGTTATAATGGCTCATTAAGCAGATGTAAGATTCCCAAGAGTCCTTAGCATGTTTTTATGTATTTATCCATATGGATGTGGTTTTAAATTCCAAGATTTCATTAACGTAATCTTTGACTACTATAATTTCACTCATTTATGAAACTTTTAAATACTAGGTGAAAACCCATATTGAAAAATGTTGTTGGTTGGTATGGTGAAATCACATTGGAAATCTTTTTTTAAAAACCCATAAAATCCATAAGAATAAAAGCCCACTTGAATATTTCTATTGTGGACCCATTGGGCATAATTCTTTTGACAAACACAAAAAAATTATTTCAAAAGGACTTTTGAAAATAAGGTCCAATTATGACCCTTCAAAAGTTCATAACTACCATTTGCTTAAGGTTTCACACAAATAAATTTCACATTTAACTTTATCATTTCATTCTTCAACCCATTTTTAGTGCCTATAAAATTTTTGAAGTGAAACTCAATATGAATTCTTGAATTTCTTAACAATCTAGCCTATTGACTAGTCGTATTTTTTATTTCAAAAGTCCACTATTGATAATGAACACATTATTTTCACAAAATAATTTTGCAAATGTCTTCATAATCAAGTTGTTAGTTTAGGATGAATCATCATTCATGTATTTAAGATTAAATTATTCACTGTAAGCATATAAACACAGAACACCTTATAGAAATTGCCACTATGATACCAAAAGTGAACCGCTATGGCTTGCATTCACCCCATAGATCACATTGTCTATTTTTAAAAACATTGCAACCTCAAGCAATGGGGACCTATAAGCAAACTTTGCATGGGAGTTACTAAAAATTCAATTGGCATTTGATAAAAATCCCAAATCCTTCATCACAAGTTTTCTCCACCTTGGCATTCTTTTGTGGTCAATGACAATAATAAGCCAGATCTCGTTACTATTCAAACCATGTGTTGTGTGATTTGCCATTTTGTTTCCAAGATGTGTGATTCTAACAATAACATTAAAAAGCAAAAAAATGTGATCACATATAACCATAAACAAGGGACTAATTTTATGGAGAAACATATTTTGTCTAAGGCTCTAAACATCCAACTGCTTGGTGGAGGTGGATGAGTGCCAATTTAATTGCTACTATATAAGAACAATGTTGAAAAAAGTCCAAGTAGAAAACATGTGTTGGGTATGGGACCATCATAGATCATTTTGGGAATATCAATCTTTATAATGAAGAGGATGCATAACAAAAGAAACTCATGGAGGACTTGCTATTGTTTGCTGCCAAAAGTTATATGTTTATTTCTATTATGGAAAGTCAATGGTTGAGGTGCTTGGTCATGCATCAAAATCCCCAAGTTATGTTTCGAAACCAAAAGTAAATGGTTCAACATCCATCCCTTCATTGGTGGTCAAAACTATGGAATGATATGTTATGCCAACTTTGGATTCTTGTGTTATAACAATTGTTTCTTTTGATTTTTAAATGTCCATATTTAGACTTGACACATTTGTTCTTGTGATTAATTTCATCAATTCACACTGAATAGCTTGCCATGTGACAATGGGAACATTTGAAGCCACTAATATGGTTGGAGTTACAATGCTAGCATTGTTGAAAAGATCTATTGTCACCTTACAATTCTTTCGACAAATTAATTGCCTACGTGAAATATGAGGATGGCAATGAGTTCATGTTTGCATAAGCTTTCAATTCTATGGTTAGATGTATTTCTCTAGGACTTGTAGCTCTTTAGCAAGGGTCTTGCTTTGGCCACACTTTTAATAAAACATCCTAATATGCTTGCAATTTAATATACAAATGTATTCCTTGGCTTTTGGGAGGTCAGTTTGAAGGCCACCAAATTGCCTTGTAGAAAATAATTACCTAAATAAGAAATGCGGCGAAGGATGTAATGAATGGAAAAGGGTGTGATTTGATGTAGATATATGTCATCGAAAACTAAAAACCCTTGTGAAGATTAGGTATGGTAGCAAGGTGATTATTTTCCAAGATACCTTGCAACATCAAGATGCCATCAATTTTGGTTATGGGAAGCAAAAAAATTTGGAGTTACAAGGTTGTATGCTAGATGCATATGGGTATTTTGCAAAACAACTTGTGAAATGATTTTTTTAATTGTGAAACAATGTATCCTCCTTTAAACCCAAGGTTATTGGATATTCTTGGATGCTTAAAATGCTACATTTTCAATAAATGTGTGTATGCAAATTGAAATTTAGCAATACGAAACCAATTCCACCAACTTTGTTAGGGGGGATTTTGAGTTTAATTTGCATGCAATACGAATGTGTATGATGGTGAAGTCTTGGAGTCTTAGTTCGATTTTTTGCATTTTCATTTATTTACAATGTTAACAAGGTTCACAAGATTCTAGCATTGATGTTGGACCCATGCTTTCAATCTTTTGATGTGGTGAAAACATTTGTAATAATGGAAAAAATGATATAAATGGTGGTAGAGTATGATAACAAGACTTTGATGCCATTGATAGTGGTTGCTTTTAAAATTTCAAATCCTAGCATTGTTGGTTGTACTAAACCGCCAACATTTTATGATGATGAATCCATTTTGGGGGGAATGACCCCAAATGAAACTACTTTGCATGGGTTGTTAAAATATGAATTTTAAAAATTCAACCATTTATGTGTGAAGCCCAAAGATTGTTTACTACCATGACTACGTGGAAATCCCATCAAATACAATTTCCAAACATTTCTTTTGTTGCATGGAAAATATTTGGGATTCATGTGTCCCAAATTGAGATTGAGAATGTTTTTCTTATAGTTAGAATGTTGACAAACTTGTGATGTTGTAGGTTGGAAGTTGATAATCTTGACAAACTTGTCATAATTATGAAGAATTGGTGTGGGTGCAAATTGGATAATAGGAATCACATCAACCCCTTTAAGTGATTATTTAATTTGTGTTTATTTTAAGAATTTTTTTCAATTAAATAAATATTTAAAAATCTCATTATACAATTATGTCAAGATTTGTTAAAAATGTTTCATTTTCAAATATTTTTAAAATGTAATTGTGTTTATGTTACAAGTTTTTTAGAGTGATTTATGATACTTTTTATTCATGAATTTGGTTTCAAATTTTTAGAATATGTACACCAATATATTGAAAATAACATTGGATAAAAGCAATTTCATTTGTAATATTTTTTTCTTAATATGTTCAATACACAAAATTATACTAGTTATCATAGGTTTTGGTACATAGTAACATGACTACACCCATCAACTAATGCAAGGAAAAATTGCCCATGAGAAAGGCAACCGTTGATGAATTATTTATAAAAGAGGTGGAAATCATTGAAAAGAATAATAATATGTTGGACACAACTAACTATTTCAATGTTGATGAGTTGGAGTGATGGATATGAACATTGATGAACATTCTTTTTGTAGGTTTGAGAAATGGTATCCTTAAATTTTTCATTATGTAAAGATTAACTCCCTCAAATCTTTGCAATATGTCCTTAGTTGACTAGGATGTAATGTTTTTTAATAAAAAATTGAACAAAGAGAGATGATGACAAGCTTTAGGTTTTAGAACCACTTGGGTTTTGGATCTTTCCAAAAAAAATGAAAACAAAATGAATGAACATAATTTGGGTTTTAGATGTGTGTCGGAGAAAAATTTGGGGTTCTGTAAAGCTCTAGGTTGGTTTTTATTGAAGGGAGTTATGTTTAGTTTAAAAAGTTATGTTTAGAAAGATCCGAATGTTTGTGGATGTCTTGTTTTTGTTGAGTGAAGATTGGGAGAACCTGACTAAGGGGGTTTAAATGGTTAGTAAGGGTTGATGGGGTTTTAGTACCATTTCACTTGACAATATTATGATTCAAGTAAAGCATGTCTTTTGAGGTGGGGCATAGGTTCAAATGTGGGATATTTGTAGAGAGAATGTGAGAGTGTAAAATGTAAGTTGAAGGGGTGTATGTGTTGGTCAATGTTTATGTGATCACTATTGTTGAAGTAATCATGGCAAGAATTCAAGATGATATTTCATGGTGCAAAGTCTTAGAAAGTGGAGCATTATGAGAGACTTGATCCCAATGATCTCATTTTGATGTTTTGGAGCATTGCATAGTGTAGGACTTTGTTGTTGGGCAATAGTCATACTTTAGGAACTTGATACTTGTGACAAGTATTTATGTGGCATTGCATTTGTGGCAAGTATGTGTTATGTGTGATGAAATAAAATTTAGTAGGAGTTGTGTTTGAGTTCAAGTTACCTTTGTGATGCAAGGAATGTGAATATTGGCATCTAGAAAATTCAACTAAACATTAGAAAATTGTTCCATGATCTAAATTGAATCTTGTAGTTGCACATTTTGTTTGTGAATTTTGTGAGTTGATCTTTTCTTGGCAAGGAATTTATTTTCTAATTTTTTTGGGGTTTAATAATTGACCTAAACATTATATTGGACAGTTCTCAATCGGTTCTTACAAAAACCAGCCCTTATGCATACCGGGCAATTTGCTGCTGAAATTAGAGGGGGCAGGCCTGAAGAAAGTATTAGATGGCATGATTTAAATTGTTATGTTCATTCCATTCACACCATGGTTTTTTTAATATAAAAGAAATTGATATAGAAAATTTGGTGAATTTTTTTATTTCACTAAAATAAGATTTCCTTGAATTTGCACTAGAAAGACAAAAATTTCCAGAAATTCCCCAATTTTTCTGTTTAAAAAAAAATCAGAATTTGTCAAAAATAAATTCATTCATTCACACATGGTCTTTTACTTGCCAAGCCAGTTTGTTCACTACCCAGGTCTTGGGGAGGTACCTATTCAAATCATGTAAAAAAATAAAATAAAAAATAAAAAATAAAAAATAGAAATAATAGTGATGGAAAACAAATTAAGTCCATTGGAAATGTCTATGTGGCAAATGCTGGATGCACACAAAGGTGGTAAAGTGGGTAAACTAAAAGAATAAACTAACCCTAATGCTATCCCATTCACACACAAAGGGTAAAAAGCTGACTTGGCAAATGACATGGCATTGGGGTTAAGAGGGGGATGAATGTGTTGAGATGTCTTAACCCCAGGAATAAATATCTTTTAAGATTTGGGATGAGTTAGGGTAGGAATAAGGAGGTTAATTTGACCCCCTTGATTTCAAAGGATTCAAATACCCCCCCTCATGTTCACAAGAGCTTCTAAAGTTGTTCTCGCCCTCTTTCATGTGAGAGAGCACCTGGAGAGGCTCTATACAAATTACCAAAAGCAAGATATGATTAATTACTTTTTAGAATGATTGAAAATCCTGAAAAATACCTACTTGCCATGCAAAACATCCAAAAGAAACTAGCTTCATTAAATTGTAAAATATATTATTATTATTATTATTATTATTACATATAACCAACCCCAAAGAAATACAGGGACATTTACGGTTTTTTTTTTTTTTTTTTAAATTTTTGACTTTGCCTTCTGCCCTCTTTTTCTTTTAAAATTAAAAAAAAATTATGGCATTATTAATAAAATAATAATACAACTCCAATAAAATT
>Ga0116229_10005838_pt1 | contig 19941 bp, 18 predicted proteins | sample S1TSphgellanicum_3_FD_87313 | JGI IMG/M metagenome (GOLD analysis project Ga0116229, IMG submission 87313) | Host-associated microbial communities from peat moss isolated from Minnesota, USA - S1T2_Fc - Sphagnum magellanicum MG | ecosystem: Host-associated > Plants > Peat moss > Unclassified... | reverse complement strand
GGGACGTCGGCGGTCACCGGCTTTACCAGCTATGTGGCGGAAAGCCGCAGCCGCGGCACGACCTGGACGGTCATCTCCGAGGCTGCCCTCTATGAGGCGGAGCGGCACCGCCAGGCGTTGGGCGACATCACGCCCATCACCAAGGACGACCTGTGGGCGCGCGCCGCGGAGGATATGTCCAAAAAGCCCTACAAGCCGCTGGCGACCGATCTGCTCAATGCCGCGCGTCAGAACCGGGCGGATGCGGTCGATATTTTCATCGCCAGCAACCACGCGATCGAGACCGCGCAGATCGACAACCCGGATGTCGGTCGGGACGCGGTGAAGCGCTTTCGGGCACAGGCGGTCAACGAAGGTCTCGCCCGCCACATGTCGGCGCTGGATCACGCGATGGAGCAGAACGCCGCCGAGTTGCGCGATGCATTCCAGGCCCGGGAGACGATGGAGCACCTCCGTGCCTTACGTGCCGAGGCGACCGCTAGCAAACGCATAATCGATGCAGTTTCGGAGGACCCTACGCGGCCGGCGTCCAGGTCGAACGGCCCGGGAATGTAGGACGCTGGCGACCTCGCCTGGTTGGGCAGCTCTCGGCCCTACTAGGGTTTCCACGCTCAAACGCTCGAAATTTTTGACACGCCCGCTTCGGGCTCGCAGCCACCGATTTTCAGCCTTTGAGCAGGCCATGGTGGCTTACTTTCCCGAAAAAGATGCCTGGCGAACGTCAGCCGATGGGCTTTCGAGCCGCAGACTCCCGTGATCAAGGTCCGGCGACATTCCCGAAAATGGGTCTTTTCGGGAATGATCGGAGCGAAACCGCACGGTGTTCGGCCCACGCCGGGGACATCAAAAATGTCGAGGCTTTGAGCGTGGAACCCCAGACTCGGCAGCGCCCCCTTTACGAGGCAATTTTGGACGGGCGTCGTTTAGCGCCCATGACGCGGGTGGAGGAATGGGCGGATCAGCCCGAGGTTCCGCGAACGCCGTTTGTGGCAAGGCTGCGGAGGGGTCGACAGCACCGCTATGTCGATCGGTTCGTCCGACCGGCGCGCGCCGATCCTATTGGTCCTGATCGCCAACACCGGACCCGCGGATAGCGGAGACGATGGCATACCTGCCGATCCCAAGCGTGGCAAGCATATCTTGCTCCGATCAGACATCGGGACCGCATTTCTGTCGCAAAGTCACTTGGTATTCGGCATCTGATACCGCAGCAGATAGGGCTAACTGGACCCATATCCGGGAGATATCCTCATGAACGTGACCGACTTCAAAGTTCTCACTTTCGACTGCTACGGGACGCTGATCGACTGGGAAAGCGGCATGGTTGAAGCGTTGAAGCCGCTAACCAGCAAGGTCCCTCGAAATCTGACTCGCAACGAGATTCTGGAAGCACATGCTTTCCACGAATCCTCGCAACAACTTCAAACGCCCTCAAAGGCCTATCGGGATCTGTTACCAATCGTATACAAGCGTCTTGCCGAACAATGGGGCGTTCCCTCAACTCATGAGGCATGTGCCACTTATGGCCGCTCGGTTGGTAATTGGCCGGCCTTCGAGGACTCTCCAGGTGCATTGCAGTATCTGAAGAAGTTCTACAAGCTCGTTATTCTTTCCAACGTCGATAACGACAGTTTCGAGGGTAGCCGCAAGCGCTTACAGGTGGAGTTCGACGCTGTCATCACGGCCGAAGACGCTGGTTCCTACAAGCCGAGCATGCGCAATTTCGAATACATGATGGAACGACTGAATGCTGGCTTGTCAGGGACCGTCGTCAAGAAGACTGACATCCTGCACACCGCCGAGAGCCTCTTCCACGACCACAAACCGGCGAACGAGTTTGGGTTGGCGTCCTGCTGGATCTACCGCCGCCATCAGGACCAAGGCTTCGGAGCGACGATGCCGCCGGGCGAGACGCCGCGGATCGACTTCAAGTTCACCAGCATGGCGGACCTGGCAAAGGCGCATCAAGAGCAGCTGCGCGCATGACCGAGCCTGCGGATAACACTGCCAAGCCGCAGGCCGACTTCAACGACTTCGCCCGACTTGACATCAGGGTCGGGCGGATTGTCGAAGTCGCTCCGTTCCCGCGGGCACGCAACCCTGCCTACAAGGTTGCCGTCGACTTGGGCATGCTTGGGGTGCGATGGTCGAGCGCTCAGATCACGTCGTATCCGGCCGAACAACTTGTCGGCACGGACGTAGTCTGCATTTGCAATTTCGCGCCCCGTAACATCGCGGGTTTCCAGTCGGAAATCCTGATCCTCGGGGCTCGCAACGACGCTGGGGACGTGATCCTTTTGTCCCCCCGATCCGAGGTCCCACGCGGTAGTATCATTCTCTAGACGGTCCGATGAAGATGAAGCAATACGACGTCGCGGTGCTGCCAGGGGACGGGATCGGCCGAGAGGTGATGCTCGCGGCGGAACACGTGCTCAAAACAGTTTGCCGAACCCACGACATTCAGCTCCGGACCAAGCAGTTCGATTGGAGCTGCGAGACCTATAAGGCGACGGGCCGGATGATGCCCGAGGATGGATTGGGCCGGTTGCGCGACCACGACGCGATCCTGCTCGGCGCGGTCGGTTTCCCGGGGGTGCCCGACCACATCTCGTTGTGGGGAATGCTTCTGCCCATCCGGCGCGAATTCCAGCAGTACGTCAATCTCAGGCCGGTGCGGCTCCTGCCCGGAGTCAAGTCACCGTTGAGGGACAAGGCCCAGGGCGACATAGACTTCTGGGTCGTGCGCGAGAACACGGAGGGGGAGTATTCGCAGATCGGGGGAATAGTGAACCCGGGCACTCCGGAGGAAGGAGTGCTCCAGATTGCATCATTCACGCGCCGGGGCACCGATCGCATCATCCGCTATGCCTTCGACTTCGCGAAGCGGCTGGGACGACCCCACGTGACTTCGGCGACGAAATCAAACGGGCTTTACTACTCCATGCCCTATTGGGACGAGCGTTTCGCAGCCGCGGCGCTCGATTTCCCGGACGTCACGACCGACCAGTACCACATCGACATCCTATGCGCCCGTTTCGTGATGACGCCTGAGCGGTTCGACGTTGTGGTAGCCAGCAACCTGTTCGGCGACATCCTTTCCGACCTCGGGCCTGGCATCACGGGAACCATCGCCGTCGCGCCATCGGCGAACATCAACCCGGAGCGTGTGTATCCCAGCATGTTCGAGCCGGTGCACGGGTCGGCGCCGGACATTGCGGGCCGGAACATCGCGAACCCTATCGGCCAGGTCTGGTCGGCCGCCATGATGCTCGAGCACCTGGGCGAGAGCGAAGCCGCAGCGGCAGTGCTCGCCGCTATCGAACGAGTGCTTTCTGATGCGGCCGGCCCGCGCACTCCCGACATGGGGGGCAAAGCGTCCACCACGGAGATGGGCGAGGCTATCGCCGCCGCCGTCCAGCTGTAAGCTTCGATGCAATACGGTCAACGATGTCAGATTGCCGGCTATTCCGACGGTTCGAAATAACCCGACAGTTCCAGTTCATGCCTGACGAAGACGGGCTTGATGACCACGTACGAGAAATACTTCTCGATCCCGAGCCCCATCGTGAGCATGTGTTCGATCGTCTCCTGGTAGTGGTTTATCGAACGCACAATAAACTTGAGCAGGTAATCGTATCCGCCGCTCACTAGGTAGCACTCGGTCACTTCTGTCACGGACCGGAGCCGGGCTTCAAACTTCGCAAAATCCGCGCTGCGGTGATCGCAGAGGGTCATCTCGGTAAAGACGGCTACGGTATCGCCGAGCTTGCGAAGCTCGATCCGCGCACCGTAGCCGGAGATGTAGCCAGCCTTCTCCAGCCTTTTGACCCTTATCAGGCATGGGCTTGGCGATAGGCCCACCTTTGCGGCGAGTTCCAAATTGGTGACTCGGCCGTTCGTTTGCAGTTGCGTCAGGATCTGAAGATCAATCCTGTCAAGCTTCAAAGTGCCGGTCATCGGTTGCAACCATTCAATGTAGGTTTGCGGCCCTGCCGCTCGTTTCCCGCACGGCGAGACCGGCTGCTGCCGCTTCCGGCAAGCCAACCAACTCTTCCGCATTGGTATCTCGTGCGATGATGATTAGCCCGCGGGCCGGGCTGACGTGTGCTGCGAGTCGCCGCGGCGTGCTGAACGTCGTCCCGACGCTTTCTATCAACAAAGCGTCCGGGCAACCGTCGACATCGATGAGCCCCTTCACCCTCAACAGGCGCCCACCAAGCATATCGACGAGGCTGTCAAGCCAGTCGGAAATCGACGGCCATGTTGTGGGACCGGTGCAGCCGACCTGAAACACCTTGATGCGAGGATGGCTGGCTGGCTGGTCGGCCATGAATCTACTAAGTCTCGCTTTCGGCCCAGGGGAGAACGCCGCCGCCATCCGGGCAACCCGGTCGCTGAAGACGATTGGTTCCAAAAGGGGGTTGTAGGAGGCAACAGCCGACACCGCCCGGTTTCGCGTGGCCGCGTCCGCCATTTCCGCCTTGGTAATCACCACCGCCTGCGCCGCCGCCAGTTGAGCCGCCACGATCGGGACCATGGCGTCATCCGGAGAGGCACCGAAAGCATCGAAAGTGCTCAGAATCCGGGTGCGGAACGTTTGCTGCCGGAAGTTCGCAAGCGATCGCAGGATAGGTCCCGGGTAGGCCAGCCCGCTGCACTCGAGCACGAGCCGGCGGAACGGGGTTTGTCCGTTGGTGGCCCGCTCGGCTATCAGCGCGTCGATGGCGCTGAGCAGGTTGTCGCCTTGCGAGCAGCAGATGCATCCGTTCGGCAGATTTGCGAGCGGCAGTCCGTTGGTCCCGGTCGACAGGACTGCTCCGTCCACGTCGATCGCGCCGGCTTCGTTGACGATCACGCCGGTGCCGGCCGCGCCGGGCGTGGCGAGAAAGTCGAGCAAAAGCGTGGTCTTGCCACTGCCAAGCGGGCCGGTGAGGAGGATGAACTCGGCTCCGCAGTCGGGGTTCATGGCTGTGTCGAGCCCCGGCGCGCCGCGACCATCTCTTCCACGTCTCCCAACAGCACGCCTGCGTCGTAGACGATCCCCTCCTTGATGGTCAGCGCAAGGCAACGCGGCCAGCTGACGTCGTTGGTCGCGCCGTCCAGCCGCATTGCCCCCGTGCCGTAGAGCAGCTTGAAATCGAGGAGGGGGTTCCTGTCGTGGACAAGAATGTCGGCCCGCTTTCCGACCTCGAGGGTTCCGGTCTCGCCATCGATGCCGAGCAGCTCGGCGCCGGATAAAGTCGCAGCCCGCAGCACCTCCAGTGGATCGAAGCCTGCCTCCTGTAACAACTCGAGCTCCCGCACAAAGCCGAAGCCGTAGGTCTGATACATGAAGCCGGAATCACTGCCGACGGCCACCCGGCCGCCTGCGTTCTTGTAGTCGTTCACAAATCGCATCCAGACGGAAAAAGTCCGCCGCCACTCGACTTCGTTGGTTGTCGACCAACGATACCAGTAAGCGCCGTGGCCGCCCCGCTGCGGCTGAAAGTACGACCACAGCGTTGGGTCGGTGTAGCGGCTGTGCCAGTCCGCGTTGCGGGTACGCATCAGATCGCGATTGGCGTCATAGACGTTGAAGGTGGGAACGAAGGTGTGGCCAGTTTCCAGGAAGCCTGCGAGCACCTGGTCCCACTTGCAACTTCCCGGTTGCGCAGCCTGGAGGAAGGTCTGCCCCGCGGCGGCGAAACGCACGTATTCGTCGTTGTAGTCGTAGTCCGCGGGAAAGGACTGCACGGTCTGCCGGTCCAGCAACGACTCTGGTATGCCGTAGGAATGCTCAGTACTGGTCAGGCCCCATTTGGCGGTCGTCAGGGCGTTCATCCGGCTGACGGCAAGCTGCGCGTGATGGCAGCAGCTCCGAAGGCCCAACTCCCGACAGGCTGTCAACGCCGCCTTCATCATCGCAGGCGGAGCCCCAAAGAATTTCACGCCTTCGGCACCATTTTCCCGGACCTGCGCGAGCCACGCCGTGGCGGCCTCTGCCGTATGCAGGGTCTTTACGTAGTCGTTAGTCCCGGGGAAGGCGGCATAGGGTGCGATCCGAGGCGCGGCAATTTCGCCCGCGTCCGAGCGCTTCGCTTCAGCGAGGGTCCACGAGAGGCCGTTGAAGCACCCGGTCTCCCGAACCGTCGTCACACCATGGGCGAGCCACAGCTTGTAGACGTAGTCCGCCGACGGCATCGGGCCGTTCTCCGCGTGGAACGGCGCGCCAATATGCGCGTGGACGTCGATGAAGCCCGGCGTCAGAAATCGCCCGGCGCAATCGATCTCAACATCCCCGGTCTCGGGCCGGCGGGCGGGCGATATCGGTAGGCCTGGCGTTCCGACCTTCTTGAGCTCGACGATCCGGCCGCTCTCCACGGCCAGATCGGCAGGGCCCCAGGGAGGCGCCCCGGCTCCATCGATGATGGTGGCCCCTCGCAGCACCAGGCGCGCCGGGCGGGTCGTGTTCTGGGCCGCCGTCCCGGACTGTACCTGGGGCAGCCCAGCTGCCGCGAACATGGCTGCGAACTCATCTCCCGCTGATGTCGACATTAGCGTGTTCCGGAAAGCTGGTTGCGACTTCTAAACAGACCCTCCGGCCGGACCTGCATCACCACAATCAGACCAACAGCGATGGACAGTTCGCGGAGCGAGGCTACTTGAACCGCATCGAACGCGGGTATGGCGGCCGCCACGAACCGGCTTCCCTCCAGCAGCACCATTACAGCGATCGCGCCCAGGATCGCGCCGGGCACCCGAGTCACGCCGCCGGCCGCCGCGGCGAGGAAGATGTAGATCGTCATCTGGACCACGAAGCTATCCGGCGCGATGAAGCTGGTGAAATGCGCGTAAAGAGCGCCGGCCAGACCGGAGAGGCCTGCGCCGATTGCGAATGCCTGGACCTTCAGCACCAGAACCGACTTGCCAGCCACCGCGGCAACCTGCTCGTCCTCGCGCACGGCACGCAACGCACGGCCAAATGGGCTCTTCAGCAGGCGGGAAAGGGCCAGTGCCGCTACGAGGACGAGCGACCACGTCAGCACCATGTACACGATGGGGTAGGCGGCTCCGAAGTACGACTTGAGCGGCGCGGGTATCCCCGAAATGCCGTTGCTACCGCCGGTCAGCCACGTCTCGTTCAGTTCGAAGAGTCTGACGACCTCCGCGAACCCGAGCGTGACGATAGCTAGGTAATCGCCGCGGAGCGTCCTGGTGATCAGGCATACGCCGGCACCTATCGCCGCCGCCAAAGCCGTCGCTCCAAGCCAACCGAACGGGATCGGCATTCCGCCGCCGACCAGGAGGGCAGACGCGTAGGCGCCCAAGCCGTAGAATCCGACCAGGCCCAGGTTGGTCATGCCTCCCTGTCCCCAGCTCGTCACTAAACCGAGCGCGAGCAAGGCGTAAATGCCAGCCAGAGTGCTGACGAAGGTGAGATAGGTAATCATCGCCGCACCGCCGATACACCTGCGAACAGCCCGTTAGGACGGAGCAGCAGGACCAAGAGGATCGCCAGGAAAGCAGTCGCAGACTCGTAAACCGGGGAGATGACCAGGAGCGACAGCTCACTCGCCACCCCAACCAGCAACGCGCCCAGGACCGCGCCTGGCAGGCTTGTGAGGCCGCCCAAGACACTGGCCGCGAACACCACGAGCACCAGGCGCGAACCAACTGACGGATCGACGCTCGTCGTCACCACCAGCAACGCCCCTCCTAACCCAGCGAGACCCATGGCGATGAAGGTCGCCAGGTTTGCCAGCCTGTTCGGGACGATGCCCTTCAGCCTGGCGAGGTCGGCGTTGTCCGCCACTGCACGCATTGCCTTGCCCAGGCGCGTTCGAGTGAAGAACGTCGCCAGGACGGCGGCGGCCACCAGGGCCACACCGAAATTCAGCAGCTCTTGCGGGCCGAACAGAAGCCCCGCGAACCGAAAGTCCCGCGTGACCGGCACGTCGTAGCTCTCAAGGTCGTTACCAAACGAGAAACGTAGTGCACTCTCAATGGCGAGGTTCAGCGCGATAGACACGACCGCAACCATAAGCGACGTTTGTCCCCCCGACCGCGCACGCACAGGCGCGAGCGCAAGCCGGTCGGTCAACACGCCCACGGCGCCGGCCACCAGGAAGGCGACCGGGAGCGTCGCCGCGAATGGCCAGTGCAGGTGACTGTTCACCATCCATCCAGCATAGGCGCCCACCGTCATTTGGGCAGCGACGCTGAAGTTAATGAACCCCAGCACGCTGAAGATCAACGTCAGGCCGAGGGCAGGGAGCGCGATAACGGCTCCCTGTATCAGCCCGTTCACCAGAGATTGCCCGATGACTGTGAGCATGGCGGGTCAGGCCACCTTGATCAGGGCTAGCTTGCCTTGCTGGATCTGCTCGTAACGGAAGAAGACGCCCTTCACGTCGCCGTTCTCCGCGAAGTCAAGCGGCCCGGACGGCCCATCATAATTTACAGTCTGCTTAGCTGCGATTGACTTCAGAGCCGCCGGGACGAGGTCGACAGCCGCGCCCTGCGGGTCCTGCGAGATGGCGCGTATATTGTCCCGGACGATGGTGCCGTTCACCACGTCCGGTGCCGCGTTGGCCAGTGCCAGTGCGGTCAGGGCTACGTGGTCGAACACCTGACAGGAATAGCTGTCGAGTGATGGTCTATTCAGTTTTCCGATCAGGTTCTTGTAAGCCTCGGACTTCTCCGAAGCCGAGGGCACGAGGGAGTAGGTGCCTTCGCCCACATCGCCGGCGACGGCTGGGAGGATCGCCGGATTGACGCCGAAGGAGAACCCGATCCGCTTCGCGGTGTAGCCGGCTCGGTAAAGGTCCTTGAGCACGACCGCCGTATCAGGCACGTACCCGCCAAGCACGATGGTATCCGGATTCGCACGTAGGGCCTGGTCCACCTCGGACCTGTAGCTGGTCTTCTTGTCTTCGTAGATGAGGCCAGCGCCCTTGCCGCCCGCCTTGGTGAAGATCGAAGAGATGATGTCGATGTATGACTGCGCGAAGGGCGTCTGCGGTCCAAGGAAGAACATGTTCTTCCCGCCCAACTCAACCGCGAACTCGCCAACCCGCGTACCCTGCAGCGTTACCGTCGGTGACGTCCGAAAGATGTACCCGTGGTGAGGCAGTTTCGTGATGCTGTCCGCACCCGACGAGGTCAACAGAACCGTACCGCTTTCCCAGCAGAGCGGTGCGATCGCCGATGTGACTGCAGAGGCGTAGGAGCCGCCGATCGAGACAACCTTGTCGACGTCGATCAGCTTGTGCGCCGCACGGACGGCGGCTTCGGGGTTGCTCTGGTCGTCTTCGATCAAGATCTCGATCTTGCGACCGTGCACACCCCCTGCCTCGTTGATCTCGTCCGCCGCTATCTTAGCCGCGGCTGCCATGCTCGTGCCGAACTGGCTCGTGGCCCCCGTCAATGGGATGATGAGCCCGATGCGGACCGGCCCGGCATCCTGCCCCAGTGATCGTGACGGTCGCAGGGCTACGGCGACCGCCGCGCCCCCGGCCAAGCTGACGATTGACCGCCTTGAAATGCTACTCATGCTCTTCGCTCCCACTGGTTGACCCGATCGGCTTCGATTTGCGGCCGCCGCCGAGGAAGAGGTGACGGACCTCATCGTCTCTCAGCAGCAGCTCCGCGCGCATGTCGCGCAGCTTGCGACCGGCCACGAGGACGACGCCGCGCGTGCCGTATTCCAGAGCGAGAAGAGCGTTCTGCTCGACCATCAGGATGGCCAGGCCGCTAGCCGCCAAGTCGCGCACGAGGTCGAAGACTTCGGTTGCAGCGAGCGGCGACAAGCCCGCCGTCGGCTCGTCCAGGAGCAGGACAGACGGTCGCATGATGAGGGCTATGGCCATGGCTAGAATCTGTCGCTGGCCACCTGACAGATTGCCCGCACGGTCGCGGAGACGCGACTTCAGCAGGGGGAAGCGCTCCAACTGCTCGTCAATGCGGGGCTTCAGTTCGCGCCCCAGCAGGTAGCCGCCCATCTCGAGATTCTCGAACACGGTCAGGGCGCCGAAAACGTTGCGCTCCTGTGGAACGAAGCCGAGCCCGCTCGCCATCGCCCGCTGGGCATTCCCACCGGGCACCGTGATCTCGCCCAGCCGGACGCTTCCTTCCCGCGGGCGTAACAGGCCCGCGACGAGCTTGAGGAAGGTGGACTTGCCAGCCCCGTTCGGCCCGATGATGACGCAGAAATCCTTGGCAGCAACGTCGAGGTCGATGCCTTTGACGATCTCTTCCGCCGTAGCGTAGCCACCGCGAATGCCGACTATTGCAAGCATCGTCATGCGCGTGCCAGCCCGAGATAGGATTCTTGCACCCGCCGGTCCGAAATGACATCCGCGAAGGAGCCACGCGTCAGGAACTTGCCCGCCACCATAACGACCACGTCGTCGCAGAGCGTCTCAATCAGCTCCATCTCGTGCTCAATCAGCAGGATGGCGATGCCCTTGTCCCGGATGTCGGCCAGGTGCTCGGCGATCTGTCCGACCACCGTCGGGTTTACGCCAGCCATAGGCTCGTCCAGGAGAATCAGCTTTGGAGATGCCATGAGGGCCCTGCCGATCTCGAGCAATTTTCGCTGTCCGCCCGAAAGCGCCGTCACTCGGTTGTCGATGACGTGGCCTAAGTGCAGGCGGTTCGCGATCTCGAACGCGCGCTCCCGCAAAGCGGCTTCCTGCCGGCGCACCTTGCTTCCGCTGAGCAGCCCGGCCAGCAGGCCCTCGCCGATCTGTTCTGGCCCGTAGAGCATCAAATGCTCGAACACCGTCATCTGCGGGAAGCCGCGCGCGAGCTGAAATGTGCGGACCAAACCGCTGCGCGAAATCTGCCTGGCGTCACAGCCGGTTATCGTTGTGCCTTCGAAGTCCACTTTGCCGCTGTATGGGAGCAGGCCCGAGATGCAGTTGAAGAGGGTGGTCTTGCCCGCGCCGTTCGGTCCGATGAGGCCCGTTGTCTTCCCCGGCGCGACATCGAAGGACGCACCGTCCAGGGCGTGGTTGCCGCCGAACGCGACCCGGACGTTCGCGATGCCGAGCAATACCGAACTGTCTCGTCGCTCAAGGCTGCTTGCCTGCATCGCCGCACGTTCCGCTAAGAGTTGCTAACGGCGCTTAACTACCTTACCTATACGCTTAGGCCTATAGGTGTCGGACACTTAAGAGTCCGGGCCGCTGGAACGGAGTGGTAATTTGACGAGCAAGAGGTCCATGAGACGCGCGATAGATTACCAGGCTGCCTTCCAGGACATGCCGGTCGGGCAGGCGATTGCTGAGGATCGTGTCATACGGGCCTGCAACCGGGCGTTCGCGCGCACCTTCCGCGGTGAGGAGCATGACCTGGTCGGGCATACCTTCGAGCGGTTTTATCCGACCCAAACCCAGTTCGAGAGCACGGGCGACCGGGTCGGCCCGCTACTTGCGCGTGACGGCACGTTCGCTGACCACCGGGTCATGAGGCGATTGGACGACGAGCTTTTCTGGGTGCATGTGCGCGGGTTTACCTACACCCCCGCCGAACCGCACCGACACACCATCTGGGTGTTCACGGAACTCCCCTCTCGCGATCAAGGGGCCGGGACCATCAGGAGTTCGCTGACGCCGCGTGAGAGAGACGTCGCCACCCTGCTGATCGAGGGCAAGACCGGGAAGGAGGTGGGCATTGAGCTGGGCATCAGCCCGCGCACTGTCGACATCTATAAGGCGAAGCTGCTTCGGAAATATGGGGTGACCAGCACACCCGACCTCGTGCAGCGGCTGCTTACTGGCTGACCCGCAAATACGGCTGTCGCTCCGCCCCGGCTCGGCAGGACATTCCTCGCGGCACGTGGAAATAAGCCGATAATGCTCTGGCGCGGCTCGTACAGTGCCCGCCTCTAACCGGGGGCCCGCATGCGTGTTGATTCCATTCTAACATCGTCGCTTCGCGACCCATCCCTATTCGTGCAACGCAACCTGATCGACGGTCAGTGGGTCGAGGGTGGCGATCGCATTCACGTGCGGAATCCGTCGGACGGCACGTTGGTCGGCGCGGTTCCAAAGATGGGTACTGTGGATGTCGAGATAGCCATTGAAGCGGCGCGTTCCGCGTGGCCCGCCTGGCAGTGTCGCACCGCAGGCGAGCGAGGCGCAATCCTGGAGCGCTGGCACGACCTGGTGGCGGCCAACGTCGACGACATCGGTCGCATTATGACAGCGGAACAGGGCAAACCGTTTGCGGAGGCGCGCGGGGAGGTGCTCTACGCCGCGACCTTCATCAAGTGGTTCGCGGAAGAGGCGCGGCGAGTCGAGGGGCGGGTCATCCCAGCCCCGACAGCGGATCGGCGGATCATAACCCTCAAGCAGCCTGTCGGCGTCTCCGCCGCGATCACGCCCTGGAACTTTCCGGCGGCGATGATCGCGCGCAAGGCAGCGCCGGGCCTCGCCGCCGGCTGCCCCGTTATCGTAAAACCTTCGGAGCTGACGCCCTTTACGGCCCTGGCTTTGGCGGTGCTGGCCGAACGGGCCGGGATGCCTCCAGGCGTGTTCAGCGTCGTCACCGGGGAGCCCGCCATAGTGGGGGCCGCGCTGACCCGCAGCGAGACCGTCCGTAAGCTGTCCTTCACGGGGTCGACCGCCGTGGGGCGGCTTCTGATGCGGCAGAGCGCCGACACGATTAAGCGGTTGTCCCTAGAGCTCGGCGGGAACGCCCCATTCATCGTGTTCGACGACGCCGACCTGGACACGGCCATCGAGGGCGTGATGGCGAGCAAGTTCCGGAACGCGGGACAGACGTGCGTCTGCGCGAATCGTATTTTGGTGCAGGACGGCATCCACGACAGCTTCGTGGAACGGCTGTCATCCCGCGTGGTCGCGTTGCGGGTCGGGGACGGGATGGAGGAAGGCGTCACGATCGGGCCGCTGATAAATGTCCAAGCTGTGGAGAAGGTACGGGCGCACCTGGATGACGCGCTGGCCAAGGGAGCGCGTTGCGTAATCGGCGGCGGTGACGCCGGCAGGGGCGGCAACTTCATGCAGCCCACCGTGATCACGAGAGCTTCGCCCTCGATGAGAGTGGCGTCGAGGAGACGTTCGGCCCGCTGGCCCCGGTGTTCCGTTTTGGGACGGAGGAGGAGGCTGTCGAGATGGCGAACGGCACGCCGTTCGGCCTCGCCGCATATTTCTACACGGAAAACCTACGGCGCTCCTGGCGGGTGGCGGAGGCGCTGGAGTTTGGCATGGTCGGGCTGAACACCGGGTCGATCGCGATGGAGGTCGCTCCGTTCGGAGGCATTAAGCAGTCTGGTCTCGGGCGGGAAGGCGCCCGGGACGGTATGGACGAATACCTCGAGACAAAGGCGTTTCATGTCGCTGGCATCGGCTAGGCAGAGGCCAGGACTTGGAGCGTGCCTGCGTGCGGACATCAAGTGTCCCGATCGATACGGTCTTGGAAGCGGCTAGCCGGTTGGGAGGTGGAAATGGCGGAGCATTTTGACTGCGTGGTGATAGGAGGCGGAGCGGCCGGCGCTTCGGTCGGCTATGAACTCTCTCGTCACGCCAAGGTGGTTCTTGTCGAGCAGGAATCTGGACTCGGTTATCACAGCACGGGTCGGTCGGCCGCGGTGATCTCGGAGAATTACGGACCCTTGGGGTGGCAAACGCTGGTGACGGCAAGCCGTGCCTTCTTCGAGCATCCGCCGGCAGGCTTCTGCCCGATGCCCTTGCTTCGCCGAATTGGCGCCCTGTATTTCGGGAGCGCGGGACAGACCGGCGATCTCCGGGCCGCGAGCGACGAGTTGGAGCGGCGCGGCGTGCCGTGCCAGTCGATGGAGGCGGCGGAGGCCGCCAGACTGTCGCCGACAGTCCGGACGGAGCGGTTCGCCACGGCCTTGCCCCCGCGGCAGCGATCGTGGCGGCGTCTCTCGTCCTAGGACTGACCCCGCCCGGCTTTCTGGACGCGTATCGCGTGGACATAGCGAAGTTTCTGCCCGAACGGCTGCAGGCCGAGGCGCCAAACGGGCGATATAACGTGAAGCAGGCAGGTTCGCCCCGCTCGCAGCCATAGTCGTTAAGTCGATCCCCCGCGTCGGAACAGGCTTGGCCGTGGCGAGTGAGCGTGGAGGCGATGCTGGGAACCGCGCCGTTCCGCGTGGTCCCCGGCAGCTGCAAAGTCATCGAACGGCGGTCACGCGGGGATGGGGGCCACGTATCGGCTGAGCGAGAGGTCGCCGGCTGGGATGTCGGGTGGCCGCCCCGAAACGACATCGGCGAGCACCCGTCCGGACCCGCACGCCATCGTCCATCCCAGCGTTCCGTGGCCAGTGTTGGTGAAAAGGTTCGGGTAGCCGGTAGTCCCCACGATCGGCGTGCCGTCCGGCGTCATCGGCCGTAGGCCAGTCCAGAACGTCGCGGTCGACAGGTCGCCGCCGTCGGGAAACATGTCGCTCACTGATTGCGAGAGCGTGGCCCGCCGAGGCCTGCGCAACGTGCTGCTGAAGCCGGCCAGCTCCGCCGTGCCGCCTACCCTGATGCGGTCCTGAAACCGGGTGATCGCAACTTTGAAGGTCTCGTCCATGACGGTCGAGACCGGCGCCCCGGCCTCGTCCTTGATCGGCAACGTAAGCGAATACCCCTTCACGGGATAGACCGGGAGATCAAGCCCGAGCGGCTTTACGAGGCGCGGCGAGTAGCTCCCCATCGCTACAACGTATATATCTGCCGTCAACATCCCGGAGCTAGTCACCACGCCTGTCACGCGGCGACCTTCGGTCACCAGCCGGTCCACGGTGACGCCGTGGCGGAAGTCGACTCCTAGCCCCGCGGCGATCGCCGCAAGGCGCTGCGTGAACTGGTGGGCGTCGCCCGTCTCGTCACCGGGCAGGCGCAGGCCGCCGACGAACCGGCTCCGTACCCGCGCCAGCGCCGGTTCAGCCGCGACGCATTGCGACTGGTCGAGGATCTCGTAAGGGACCGAGTATTCATCCAAGACCGCCGTGTCGTCGCCTACGTGATCCAGTTGCTTCTGAGTCCGAAACAGCTGCAACGTCCCGAGTTGCCGGTCGTCGTAGGTGATCCCAGTTTCTCTGCGCAAATCCCGGAGCACGTCCCGGCTGTACTCCGCAAGCCGGACCATCCTGCCCTTGTTCCGCCGGTAGGCGTCATGAGTGCAGTTTGCGAGCATCTGGGCCAACCAACCGTAGAGCTGCGTGTCGAGGCGCGGCCACATCACCAACGGCCGATGACGCATCATGAGCCACTTGAGGGCTTTGACCGGGATCCCCGGGGCCGCCCACGGCGCGGAATAGCCCGGCGAGACCTGCCCCGCGTTGGCAAAACTCGTTTCCATTCCGGCCGACGCTTGTCTGTCGACGACCACCACCTGGTGCCCCGCCTTCGCGAGGTAGTAGGCCGAGGTGACGCCCACAACGCCGCTACCAAGTACAAGCACCTTCATTCGACATACTCCGAACCATTGATGTATTGGCGCCGATAACGGTTCCCGAGACTGGTCAGAATTTCGTACCCGATGGTCCCGGCCGCGGCCGCTAGCCCGTCTGCATCTTGCCTCGGCCCGAGGAGCTGGACCGTCGTGCCAGCCCGTATCGAATCGGACGCACGTGACACGTCGACCGTGACGCTGTCCATCGATACCCGGCCAACCATTGGCAGGAGGACGTCGCCGAACCAAACGGCGCCCCCACTCCCGGCGCTTCGCAGGATGCCGTCCGCGTATCCCGCGGCGACCACCGCGAGCCGTGTCGGGTGTCTGACCCTTGTGGCATGCCCGTAGCCGACCGCAGTGTTCGCCGCGACCTCGAACACTTGGACAACTTGGGCCTCCAGCCTGACGACACCACGCATCGGATTCAAACGGCCGGGTTGCGGCGCAATCCCGTAGAGCGCAGCACCGGGTCTCACGATGTCCAGGTGATACTTCCCGCCGAGGAAGATCCCGGAAGACGCGGCGATGCTGCCGCGGGTCTTCGGAAAGTAACGATGGGCCGCTTGGAAGGCGTCTAACTGAGCACGGTTGGCAATGTTCAGCGGATCGTCCGCGCAAGCCAGGTGGCTCATTACGCAATCCAGAATAACGTGGGATAGGGCCCGGTCGTCGGCCAGAATTTGCTTAACGTCCGCCTGCGACAGCCCAAACCGGCTCATCCCGGTATCGACCTGCAACATAGCCGACAAGCGGGTCCCACGGTTCCTTGCCAGAGCTGCCCAACGTTCGAGCTGGTCCAGGCTATTGAGTAGCGGTGCGAGCAAATGCCGGGGAAACTCCGCCTCCGAGCCAGGTTGCGGCCCATGCAGAACGGCGATCGACGGCCCGCGGCCAACGATTCGCCGCAGCTCGATCCCTTCGTCGAGATGGGCAACGAAGAAGGTTTGGCAGCCCTCCTCTACAAGCGCCGGCGCAACGTGGCGCACTCCGAGTCCGTAGGCGTCCGCCTTGACGACAGCGGCACATTCGGCGCCCGGCGCGTGCTCACGCAGAAGCCGGTAGTTCTCTCGGACGGCCGCCAAATCAACCGTAAGCGTCGCAGACGCCCAATTTGCCCTACTCGCTTCGCACGACATCCGCATCCCGCGCCCCTTGACTCATGGTCCGTTCAATAAGACGGCCCGTGCCGGCAATGATGCCGAATAGGGGTTGGTCGGCAGTAGAACTCGCTGCGCTGGCGCCCAAGATCAGCAAATCTCGCGGTGAACCGGATTTAAGCTGCCGTGGAAAGCGGGAGCATGGAACATGACGTCAAATTCCCTTATCGAACTCGACCGAGCCCATCTGGTGCACCCGGTCGCCTCGTGGAATGGGCATGAGAGAATCGGTGCGACCGTCCTGCAATCGGCCAAGGGGGCCTACGTGACTGATGCGTCGAGTCATCGATTGCTCGACGGGTTTGCCGGCCTTTGGTGCGTAAATGCCGGATATGGCCAGGAAAGCGTGGTTGAGGCTGCGGCCGAACAGATGCGGCGGTTACCCTACGCCACCGGCTACTTCGATTTCGCGAGCGAACCAGCAATCCGCCTGGCAGCCGAGCTGGCCGATCTGGCTCCGGGCACGCTGAACCACGTCTATTTCACCTTGGGCGGCTCTGATGCGGTAGATAGTGCAGTTCGGTTCATCCGGTTCTACCATTACGCGAAAGGACAGCCAGAGCGCCGGCACGTCATCTCGCTGCAGCGAGGCTACCACGGCTCCTCGTCCACCGGCGCAGGCATAACGGCTCTCCCGGCCTTCCATCGGGATTCTGACTTGCCGCTTCCGTGGCAGCATTACATCCCTAGCCATTATTCGTATCGCAATCCGATAGGCGATCAGCCCGCAGCGATCATCGCGGCCTCGGTCGCCGAACTGCGGGCCAAGGTAGAGGAAATCGGGCCTGAGAAAGTGGCCGCATTCTTCTGCGAGCCTATCCAGGGCTCCGGCGGAATCATCGTTCCACCGCCGGGCTGGATCAAGGCCATGCGTGAAGAATGCCGCGAGATGAGCATCCTTTTCATCGCCGACGAGGTGATCACCGGCTTCGGCCGGACCGGCCCTATGTTCGCTTGCGAGGAAGAGACGATCGTTCCCGACATGATGACGCTCGCGAAGGGCTTAACCTCGGGATATGCGCCAATGGGAGCTGTCATAATGACGGACGAGGTGTACGGCACGATCCGCGATGGCAGCCCTGACGGCACTCCGATCGGTCACGGAATGACGTACTCCGCCCATCCCGTGAGCGCGGCGGTCGGCCTTGCCGTGCTGAAGCTGTACGTCGACGGCGGGCTACTGGCGAACGGTCAGGAGATGGGCCGTAGGCTCGCCGAGAGGCTGGCGCCCTTGGCAGATCACCCTCTGGTTGGTGAGGTGCGTGGTCGAGGAATGCTTCAGGCGCTGGAGCTCGTCACTGACAAGCGACTTCGCACCAAACCCGCCCGCGGTCTCGGGATCGCCGCAAAGATGTTTGCAATTGGTTATCGGAACGGCCTGATCTTTCGCGCCTTCGCCGACGACGTGATCGGGTTGGCTCCGCCGCTTTGCTGTACCTCGGAGGACATAGACTCCCTGGTGGCCCGACTGACGCGCACACTGGACGACGTGTTGGACGTGCCCGAAATCCGTCAGGCTATAGTTAGTTGAGCGCCTGACTACGTAGTCGCGTATCGCGCCATGGAGGGTGCGATGGGAGTTCACCCGTTTTTTCTCAGGGGTTTGCATAATGCGTGGGCACCCAGACATATAATCCATTGCGCCAGACGTAGCTGCCGTGCACGAGTGCCGAGGTATGAACCTCGCGCAACCTGGTCTCTGGTGGCACCCAGACATAATTCGACTCGTGGAGTGTCCAGTGCCCCGGCGACAGGGCACGTGTGGTCACCGAAATTGGCGGTGCAGGCAGTGGCCGCGAGACAACTGAATCTGTTTCGGAATGGTCAATGTCGCCGCCGGGTTGAGTACCCGGTGCGAGGCCGCTCGGCTGCGCCCCAACTGGCGCGCAGACAAGCGCCGACAGGCCGATCGCAGCGGCGTAGGCAACGAGGATGTTCGATGCGCCCGTCATAGCCGTTCCTTTGCTGAGTTTCGATTTACCCGAGACTTTCCTGCGGATTCTTCTGCGCCTGGGCAGTTCGTTTCCCCGCCTTGTCAGGCCGCACATCGCAGCTTCCCGACGGATCGCAATTTCGCCAACCGCTCAATGACGGCCCTGATGTGCGTTTCCAACTCCTCAGTGGACATCGACGGCGGGTCCACGATGACGGTCTCGGCGAGCGCCTCGTCCCGATCTGCCAGAATTGATAGTCCCGCGCCGTGTAGCATCGTCTCCTCCGCGCCGGATGCCCGCTCGATCTCCGCGATACCGCGTAGCAGGCGGTCATCGATGGGCTCGTTCGGCCGGCCGGCCTGCTCAGGCCCAGCGAAAACGTGCTTGCTGGAGACGGAAAGCATCGGCGTCAGGCTGGTGACCGGGGTGCCGTCCGCCGGCGGGGCAGGGCGGGCAGGCAACTCGCTGTCCGGCAGATTGGCGATCTCGGCGAGCGCATTCCGCACGCAGTCATGTGCCGCGTTGCCGCTCCTGGACGCGGTCGAGAAGCCACGCAGAAGTGCGGCCAAGCCAGGCGAGAGCGCCAGGTTGGAACCCACCATCACCTTGCCAGTCTCGATGGCGGCGGCGATCTGGCCAGCGCGTTCCAGCCGCGCCCGCAGTTCGTTCGCATCGGGCGAGTGGAGCATGAGGCTGCGGCCAATGCGTTTCGGCCCAGCGTCGTCGATCTTTGCGTGGAAAACGCGCGCGTAGATGCGCCGGCCACCGAACAGGACGATCGCCTCGCCCTCGATCAGGGACGTCAAATCGTTCCAGTCCACCCGCGATATCGTCCGGACCTCGGCATGCCGGGCTTCGCGGTAATTGCCGTCGCTCGATCCCTGGTAGGACGTGGCCTGGGTGACGTTCGTCTGGCCGGCGGTTTTCTCGATGTAGTCGCGCGTTCGCCCGGAATCCTGCTGACGCATGGCGATCATGATGTTCGCGTTCCCAAGCAGCGAGGCGGTCTTCTCGCCCAGGCGCGCGTAAATGCCGGACACTTCCTGAAAGCCGAGCATGAAGCTGATGTTCAGGCCGCGTCCCATCGCCAGCATCCGGTCGAGGCCGCTCGTCGCGTAATACGCCAGTTCGTCGAGCACGACCGGGAACGGGGAGGGACCCATGCCGGGTTTGTCGGCCTCGGTGTAGTCGCCTTCGAGCGACGCGCCGAGCAGCTGCGCCATCATTCCGCGCAATGACGCGACGACCAGCTTGCCGAGCGCGGCCAGCGTGGCGTCGGAGTTTTCCAGCGCCGGCAAGTTGACCACCAGGATGCGGCGATTGAGGACGATATCGCGCATGTCGATGTCGCCCATCTCGCATCGAAAGATATGTCCGAGCGACACCGCGAGCTGGGTGAATGTTGCGGTGAAGTAGAATTGCGCAAACCCGTGCTG
>Ga0116229_10005837_pt1 | contig 19944 bp, 9 predicted proteins | sample S1TSphgellanicum_3_FD_87313 | JGI IMG/M metagenome (GOLD analysis project Ga0116229, IMG submission 87313) | Host-associated microbial communities from peat moss isolated from Minnesota, USA - S1T2_Fc - Sphagnum magellanicum MG | ecosystem: Host-associated > Plants > Peat moss > Unclassified... | reverse complement strand
TGAATTAGTAACATGTTTGTGGAGGAGAATTAGGATTGTACTGAAATCAGATAGGACACTTGTCCATGACCAACAAGTGTAGGCTACAGTCAAGGAGTTCCAGAGTGGGTAAAGACACATCTCTGAATAGATAACAGTGCATCACACATCCAGCTAATGCTTGTATTGATTATCAAAACAAGATGGTCAGCCAAGACTGCATTCATTCATTGTGGATAACCATGGCAGAGGATGAATGGTTATTCAATGTGGTGGACCAAACAGGCACCTCAGAAATAGAGAGTTCAGAAAAATGGTAGAGTCTAACAAGCGTCAAGGTCACGGCAAACCGGAGGCTTAGGTGTTGTCAATAAGGTTGTGTTGCCACCTTCAGGACCACAATTGATCCTTTTTGGGTTCTGTGTGCCCCACTGCAACCACCAGACAACCAGTTCACATTTAGAGAATACTGTTTTTCATCATCACACCTGAACACCACATGTTATCCAACAATATGCATTTCAAGAAATTTTGCATTGCTTGCACTAGACTGTGAGCTTCACAATCCGAAGCGAACAGTGGAGTCACTCCGTGGTAAGAACTACTTACCTTAGGAGTTTTCCCTTGTCTCAGCTCCTGCACTAGCTCTACCACCCTCGTTGGGGTCAAGTCCTCCTGTGATGGATCCAGGGATAGAAACTTAGTCAATAAGCAGTTTAACACAGAGAGCAAATCTTCATCATGCCATACATATCACCAAACTGTATGAGTAAATAAAAGATACATGAAAGGAAAAGATTACACACTACTACAGACTTCTGAGAAACACTCACAATACAAAGATGGACAAATCAACATAAGTAGGAATCAGAATAGAATTCAGATGAATTTTTCCACCTTATAGCGCAACAGATAACAGTTTATCACCACCCATAAGCAGATAAAAGTTAGCAAGAAAGAGTGACAGTAGATGGACACATACATAGTAGTTGTAGGAGTATCCCTCTGAACCCTTGGAATAGTCAGCCACAACAATCATTGGTGCATTCACACAGCATCCCTGTTCTCTCCAGCCAACCGCAGCACCCAATTGAGTGAAAATGAGTCTTGGAAAATAGGATTCAGATACTCACAGATGCAATTAACACCAAACACAAATATGGTGATGATGGATAGGACCCTAAGCAGTATAACAGCAAAGAGAAAAACTGGAACAGACAGGAAAAACCTCCATTGACAAATGCATCTAACACACTCAGTGGCATACCATGCACTCCATCTCCCCGACTGAAAATAGGCCATCCTTAGTGACTTCTGCACTCCAGAAGTGGTAGCACGATAAGCATGCTGATAGTTCCAGCAATAAACAAGCTGAAAAGAATCTGGTATTCATGTAAATACTGCTAAGAAAAACCATTACAGACCCAAATCTTTGACTGAACAAGCCTGAAATCATGTCAAACTGTGAAGGGAAAAGGAAAGAGAGACATTACCACCACGAGTAACACCAAGGTGCTTCAAGAGAGCATCCTCAATTTCACGTGATCCACAGAGCATGCATGGTGTGGTTCCACAAACCAGCAAATGATACTTTCCAACCTGCTCATCTCCACAAGTTTCACAACTTAATACAAGGAACATATCTATGAAGTTGCAGAGAAATCTCCACAACAATTTATCATTACTTCCAATCACTTTTTTAACTTTCTAACTTCAGTTTCCAAGCACAGTAACACACCCAAGTTCTTGCAGCATACAAAAACCTATACTATTGCATGCACCAGCAATTCATTTGTGCTAGAGTTTTCCCAGCTCTAAGGAGACTGCACAATTCAAAGACAATTACAGTTTCACTCCTATGGTTGTCACCTTATTGAATGCTATAGTATCTGAAACCATTTAATGAATTCAACAACATGCTATGAACTTTACGCTTCAGATTGGGAGGGTTAAGAGTGTTCACTGGTTGCCGGTTAAACATTGAGTAAAATGTTGCTACTTCATACACCCGAATGGGTGCTACACCGATGATTTGTGCAATCTGCAGATAGATAATAGACACCCAATGATCATCATTAACCCACCAACTACTGATGACAAAAAAAACATTCCTTGTGAACCCTAAGCACCAGAAAACTACAATAGCAACCCTCTGTCTTCAATTCTGTAAATCACTCATTCTCATGAAAAACTATGCCCATGGTCAAAAGAAGGTGTACCCTGTTCATGGCCTGTACAGGTATCCACCCACCATGCTGCTGCTGGGCAAGGTCCAGCAAAGGGATTGATGCAGATTGCTTGTAGTTCTTTGGATAGTTTGACAGAATCTCCTTCACCTGATATCCACAATTTTATGTTCTGAGTATCACCTTCTCGTTGTATCTTACTGATGAGAAAAAAAGAGTTCAGGAGACAGAAACCTAAGTAAGCAGAAAAAAACTGCTGGAGAATGTAAGCAAAATACCCGCTCTGTATTCTCTGGGGAGAAATCCCAATCGTCTTTAACACTGTTGCCAGGTTTATCACGATGCTGCATCACAAAGCAAGATTAAGACTCAAAATTTCCATGAACAGTTAGTCAAATTTGCATTTCTTCCAATTTGCATCTCTAAAGCACCTACAGACCTGCATCTGAACAACTAGGAAAGGTTTTAGAGTCTATACACTAACCATAAGCAGAGCAGTAGACATAGGTCGGCACACTCCATCTTGGTTCTGAATCTGCCATACAACAAGCGCATCACATATTTTGAGCAGAATCACCTTTTCTTATCATTTTAACTGACTTTCTTTAACATTATGGACTTAGGTTAGATTCGCCACGGGTAAAGAATCGCGACGTGGTATCCTGTTCACTTACCACGACGTCCGATACGGCTAGAGAAAAGCATTCAAGTGTTGAATCCAGTCGCAGCATATCTCAGTACAGAGGAAGCAATACCACCAGATCCATGACCAAGCGCGGGTCAAACGCTGCTCGAGACTTAGAATTCCGTGGTGTGTGATGTGATGTGATGTGATGAAGCTCAGGCACAGCAGATATACACGAGAAAGAAAAACCTATGAAAAATCAACAAAGCAAAAGAGTCCAACTGCTGACCAGAAGAAAAACTTGAAGTCGATTGGCGTCATGTGATCAAAAGAACAGTTGCCAGTTGGTGACAGACCTGAGAGGGGAGAACGGTTGAAGGGAGAGGCCGCAATGCCGATCCAGTTGTTTGTGTCGCTCTGTATACGGCAACAGCTCGACTTGCTAGCCTCCATGACCTCATGTTGCACAGTCTTTCTTCTTCTCGCCGATGATCCCTATGCGTTTCTGCGGAGCAAGGGGATCTTCGTGAAGCTCTTCAGCAAACCTAGTGTTGTTTGTGTGCGTTGCGCTCTCTTCTCTTGTGTTGTCTCTCTCCTTCTGCCCGTTGCCTTTCTCTGGAACGACGAACGACGACGACAACGATGGACGGAGGGATGACGAAAAGTAAGTACGATTATTTTCACTTTTCTATTACTCGCAACCTTTTTTTAAAGGCGAAATTTGGCGAAATCAAAAGAGAAAGTAAAAAATCAAAAAAATCGAAAATGAAGTGATTTTGGAGGCTTTCAATGGTGGGAAGTGAGGGGGGAAGGGAAGAGTAAAAACCAACATATTTTTTACATTTGGTATTCAGTGTGTAGGCTAACTAGATGTTGGAGGTTGACTAAAAATGAGTATTTCATATTTGGATAAATAGCCAGATTTGGCTAAATCTTTTTAGGGATGATGGCTATTTTTTTTTTACATCTTCCTATTGATGATCATCACCAATGGCTTTTTTTGTTAGGGTGTTTTTGAAGGTGCATCCTTGGCACTTTTCAACCTACCTTGAATGAAATAGGTGGCAAGCAAGTTTTGTGAAATATATTACAATTGGTTAGTGGACATTCAACTATGTGAGATGTGGGTTATAAATCATTTTGCAAGTAAAATTTGTTGGTGACAAAGATGTTCACAATGTGATGATATTTGTGTGACCTAAATGGAGACTCAAGCAAGAAGAGTGCTATGAATCATAAATGTGTGAAGGAAATTGTGTGACATTTGTGAAAATCAAGATTATATTAGTACAACTTATGGACAAGGTGTGATGGAAGTTATGTTACAAGATTGCATTTTCAATCAATAATTCTCATCTATGTTGATGTGCATTGTTCCATTCACTTGATCAATCCTCACCTCAACCAAATGTACATACACAATATTAGATAATAGTCTTATTGGGACACTTAAATAGCAATATCAAGTGTGAAAGTTGTCACCTCAAGACCATAGTCCCCAACCAAAACAATGAACAACCCATCTTCATTGCCATTCCCTACCAAAATACCAAGTTATTTGAAGTACTTACACAAGGTTCATCAATTGCCAAAAAGTTAAAGCCAAAAAAAATAAAACTGCAAAACATCAATTTTTTTAACATTTGCACTTTCTCTTGATTGTTCAACACTTGGAGGTGATTGACATTCTATGGCACCAATCAAATCAAAAGCTTTATATTAGGAATCAAGGTATGAAGATGATACATGATAAATCTTTACAATCTAACTTAGGGACCTTTTCCAACGAGATTAAAACCCAATTCATTTCATGATTCTACTCAACTAGAATGAAAGGAAGATCTACACAAACCAAACCACCTTCAAATATAAACAACTTGGAAATTATTAGTTATATTCTATTATGGTGGGCCAAACCTATTAGACCTTTGTTTTCCTTATATCCCAAAAGCAACAACATTCAAGAACCCAAACATTTCGCCCAACCCAATTTAAAAACACATGTAGAACATAATAAAGTGCATGAGAATGTGATGAATGCATAATCATAAAACTAAAACTAAATCTAACACGTGTCATTAGTTTCTACCAACCCAAAATGCCCTAACATCAAGCCATAGATATTCCAAATTATGATATAGAAAACCATAGTTTTGAACATGCAAATGCTAACATAAAATGCACAATCCCATTGCATATTATAGGTGCCATATCTCTAGCCACCTATGGTTTCCATAACATAATTTCTTCTTGCCTCATTTTTGAATTGTTGTGTAAAAGGTGAAAGCCTCCAACTTATAAAATTGTTGTTCAAACATTTAATCACCAAGTCCATTGATTGCAACCAACAAGTTGTTTGATTACAAAGCTTTGATTTCATGAAGTTGATTGGAAAGGTCTTCTCATCCTCATCTTCTCATCAACTCATAGGTAAGGAATTGCCTCTTGAGTTCTTTTAACAACCCATTAATTGCACTTATACACTAGTCATTTAAAGAGTACACTACAAGTGCCCAGTCATCCCTAGGCGCCATAATCATAACACTAGTAGTGTGGTCTATCCTATGTAACATATACAAACATCACAAACATACCAATTTCATTGGTTTGTTCAAAATTAACATGAAATTTATCATTTTATGGGTTCGAGTTTTTGACACATGGATGTCAAGTGTCAAAAACATGTATGATGTTCCAACCTAATTAACCAAGCCTATGTAAACCAATTAAACTACTTATGGCCTAATTTAAAACTAAGTTCACCTATGCCAACCTAAGTCAACTTAGATTAACCTAAGCCAACCTAGCTATAACTTAGGCTAACCAAGGCCAAGCCTTACCTAACCTAATCCTCTCAATTTAGCCTAAGTTAACTTGGGTTAAACCTAGGCTGATCTAGGTTAGCTTAAGTTTCCATTAAATAACAATGGGTAACTTATAATAACCTTAAGTTGACATAGGTTAATTTAGGCCTGTTTAGGCTACACAAAGCATTTTTAGTTAACCTAGGCATGGTCTAAACCTATATTGGGTTAATTTAAAGTAATTTAAGTTTCCTTAAATTGATTTATGTTAATTTTTTAAATCCCTCTAAATTGACCAAGGTTAGATTAAGCTAACATAAACAAAATTACATTAGGTTTAAATTGACCTAAGTTAAATTTGCCTTAACCCAAGTTAAATTTAAATTAACAAACATTAAACCTAGCCTAACTAAAACTAAACCTAGCCTAACTTGAACTAACTTTAGCTAAACCTAAGCTAACCTTAATTAAACTTCAACAAATGTAGGTTAAACATTGGTTAAATTGACCAAACTGCTAAATGAACTAATCTGGCTAAAATACCTAAACTTCAACTAAATTGACTAAGCTTTAACTAAACATTAATTAAATTGGTTACATGGTTAAATTACCTAAACAATGGTTAAATGGTTAAATTGGTTAGACCTCAATTAAATTGGCTACAACTCGCTTAAACCTTGGTTAAATTGTTTAGACCTTGACTAAATTGGTTAAACCTTAGCAAAACCTTGGTTCAATTGGCTACATGGTTAAATTGGTTAACTTGTGGTTAAATGATTAAATTGGTTAAAACTCAACTAAATTCATTAAACTTTAGTTAAATTCACTAAATGGCTAAATTGGTTAACATTTTGTTAAATAGTTAAATTAACTAAACCTTTATCAAACCTTGGTTAAATTGATTAAACCCACTAAAAAATAAATGAGTTTTAGCAACAAATCCCTATGATTATTAGTCACAAATAACATACAATTAAAATCCCACTAATCACATTGGACAAGTCATATGTGACCATAGTTACAAATGACATGGATTGTGGATGAAAAAAAAAATCAACAAAATACAATTTTCATCTTTTGACTTATTATATGTATATTGTCATTTGTGACTACCATGTGATTATTTTGGTTAGTAATAAAAGTGAATGATACATTGCCATGTGTCAACATGTTTTATTATTCGAATATTATTTTTGTTTAATTCTGAAAAAATCTAGGGCATCCAATTTGTGTGCTCATGAATGTGACATGTGGCACATCCACAAATATTTCAAGTTTTATTTTTAATTAAATCTGAAAATTCCAGTGATGATGTTTCATCAAAATCAGTTTAAGTAGGATGGGTATTTTAGTGATTGTCACTGTGACAATTCTAGAATCATTCCAAATTATAATTTGTCATAGACTAAATTTCATTTCAATTTTATTTTCTTCCTTTTGTCTATTTATATGTTGTTATGAGTCTTACTCTTACCTTCTTGTGTGTTTATATATGGTTGTTTGTCTTATTCTTGCCTTCCTTTTTGAGTGGGTAATCCTATGGGTTTGAAGATTTTGTATGTCACATAAAAGTTGCTAGGTTTTGTGTTCTTTGTGTGTGTGTTGTTTCTTTTGTTGAGGTTTAGAAAAAACCATATGTTTGCACATGTATAGCATTTTGTGTTGAATGGCATTACAGTTGTGTGCGATGAAATCAATCTTAAAGATGTGATGAAGCCATTCGCTAAAAACAAATTGGGGTGTGAAGAAGATAACTTTACTTTTTGGAATCTTGAAAAACTTTTGTATGTGTGTGTGACAAATGTGGTTGGAATTTTGCATGTTTCATTCATTTGATAGGTAAATTGTTAGTGGCATGGGGATGCTACTAAAGGTAGGCTATTATGTTATGTGTGTTTTAGTCTTGAAAGAAATTCTCACATTTTTTAGATGTTGTTTAATGCTTGACATGTGGTTTATTAGAAGACATTGAATTGAATCAATGTTTTTACTATCACTCAAATAATAATTGTCGGTGGTGGTTTTTCATAAGGTTTACGGTTTAAGGTCAATGATATAAATCTTACTATGTTTGAACTTACAAAAGTAGTCCTTTAAATGTTTCACCACACTTAGTCATGTTCATCTTCAATTCTACTACCAAACATTCAATGTTTAGGGTTTAAGGTTTGTGACCAGTGGTGGTGGTGTTAGTGAGACGGGTAGTGTATCATGAACTTATGCTCACAACCAAGGAATACATGTGCCAAGTATGTACACAAATCAACCAATCCTAAAGAAGTAAAATGTTTGATTTGAACATTCTTTTCCTTCTTATTCATAACATATCTTTTTATCTCTAGCTTGAAAGACTTTTGAACAATACATGTTTTGACTATTTCCGTTGTCCTTCTCATGATAAGGTTGTTTTGTTAAATTATGAGTTCTTGTAATTGGTTGTTGGGTGCAATCGTGACTGAATTTACTAGCATTTCCACCAAAGGTGTTATTCACAAAGTCAATCAAGATTCTTACGAAAAAATGCCAAAGGACATTCATAGATTTCCTATAACAATCACAATTGGAATTGGAGCCTAAGAAATCTTTGGAGTAGTGAGTGATAATGTTAAGAAACTCAAGTTGCCTAGGCTCAATTATGATACATTTTGCATTGAGTATGTAGGTTCATAGAGAGTGTTTTTAAAGCATAATATTAATAGAACAAATGCAACAAAATGAATATGTCTTATATGCATATATTTTTTAAATATGATAATTGGCAAAATTTATGTTTCAAACTTGAAATTATTCAAAACATGATTACTTTTTTAATTTAAAAATAAATTTATTTGAAGTTCCATGGAGGAGGGCAACTTTCATAGTTCTTCAAAATAAATTACCCAATGCCATCAACCATCATATGATAAAAATGAATTCAACAACATTGAAACTAGTTTTAATTAGTATTATTTATAAAAACAAATCCAACACATAATGACATCCAATATATTATAATGCAAACAATGTCAATAAATAAAACTCACAATTTAACACCATCCATAAATATTTATAGAGGAATGAAAATCATAATCACTAAAAAGCTATATCCTAAAATAGGAATTGTTATGGAACATTTGGTTATGTCCAAAGTATTTCATTCACAAAATCACATTGAATTCAACATGATAACTTAATGCACTCACCCATTAATGTTCATATTAATTTTCATTTCAAACAAAAACACATAACATTACAAGACATAAACGTCAAAGGTCTACCTAAAAATGTCATAACAATAGCACCTATAACTGAAAAATTCAAATATCATCATTTCATACAAGAATAAAACATTTCCAAAACTTTTAATATTATTTTTTATAAATTACCACTTAGAATTCCAACTTCTTATTTGATTGACTTTAAAGCTCAAGGACAAACATTTCAACATTTGGTGATAAACCACTTGACAACGTGCAACTTAATATGCACAACATATATGTGACATTATCATGTTTACATTTAAAAAATGGGCTTGTGATTTTATAAAATATTATCACAATCCAAGACATATGCAAGGCTCATTTAAAAAATTAATCATTAGAAATGACAACAATATTTGTGAGATTAGACATTGAAAAAACCATTATTCCCAAATGCCATAAGGGGAGGAAAAAATGCAACATAAAATGCATAAAATTAAAATGGCAACATTATTGAAATAAATGATGATTTAGACAATGCCACAAATAATGATGATGTCATGCATTATTGGCATGAAAAAATTCAATTAACAAAAAAAGATGAAAACATACTTCTTAATCCAATGGATGGTTAAACATTTAACATTCGGGAACGCCTATGAAAATATTATACAAAGACAAATTACAATCTTTAAGATATGAACAACACATTTATGCAATCATGGGAACAATAAACAAAATCATTAAAAAATCCCTTCAACATGTTTTCATCAACAATAATCAATGGATTTTAGTCAAAATATACACTTCCACACCATATTCACATTGTACAATATATGATTAAAAAAACCATTAACAAAACCATTGTCTAATGATATCATACTATTTTATTTTATTTTGACAAGTGTTGAACAATTGTTATACAATTGTGCAAATGTTATGCAACAAATAGATAAATCATCATGTGGATTTTTTACAATAACATATGTAAATGATATAGTGATTGGGATTGATCCAAAAAAATCCAAGTGTATTTTATCACAAATGCGATTTTATTTTCGAGAATATATATTAAAAGCATAATAATTATTTTCAAATGCATCATATATTCACCAATTTCACCTATTCATTCAACCATTAAAATTTTAGATTTAATGGCTTATTCAATTTATAATTATAGTTGAAATCCATTATTGCATTGTGACAATCTTCAACAAATTATGGAAAGAAATTATAAACAACACAATTGAATGGTTGGCATTTTGCCCATAAAATAAGAAATGGAACAAAATGACATATATAGTGAAATTCACACAATTTTATTTTTTGAAAAGACAAATTTGAATACAGTAAAATTATTGTTGTCACTGGTAATGCAAAGCCCGTGTGTGTGTGTGTGTGTGTGTGTGTGTGTATATATATATATATATATATATATTTGTTTTTTTGTTTAACCTTTAGGGTCAAGCCATTTTGATTGGTTCACCCAAATGGCACTTGCTTTTTTTGTGTTCTTTCAATGTTTCTAGTCCCCTATGTTAATAATTTACAAAATTGAAAAGGAGGATAGAAAATATGGGATATATTTTATAAGCACAAATTAGTTTGTGACTAAATTATGATTATAAAATATATCCCATATATTTTAATTTCCTTTTCAACTTTGTAAACTAGATAACAATGTGTGCAATAGAAACATTAAGAATTTTTTTTAAATGCATGGATTACAACAATGTCTCAATTTTCGCAACCAACAATAAGCTCAAAAATGTTTGCACAACCAACTTATACATATGTGCCATGCAATGGATATTGGTGACAAATGGTGCATGTCTATCTATGAACTACATTATTATGTCTTTATATTCATATCCCAAAAACAAATCATGCCATTTTCACTACAAGTAACTAACTTGGATGCCCAATCCCCTCCAAACAATCCCCCAAAAGTAACTACAAAAGTTCACTTATATGGTAGTCAACTTGTTAGAGCCACCTCCCTCAATAACCCTTTGCAAATTTAGAGGTGCAGGTATCCTCTACCAATTTTCAGCCACATAATAATGCATCGATATTCAACTATGGTTATCAATTGTTGTGATTTCATCCCAACTCATATTTTGAACAACATGGTTGGTTGTAGCCAAAATCACATTGTGCATAACGTTTACCATTCCCCACCCATAATGAACATGCCAATCCTTGCCCACTTGAATCACACTAATGCATCTTGGGCAACTTTTCAACCTTAGGAAAGTCAAAGAATCCTTATGCATTCATAATTTGTTAGAGGCATGCCTTGTTTTAAAAAAAGAAACACAATAACAAACTATAAGTTTTTTTTTTTCCAAGCCTTCTTTATATTTAACACTTGGTCAATCCCATAATTAGGCCCTATAGTTCCATAAATATGAGCATTTTTTGCATGTTGGCTATCATAACTAATGTAATGCTCACATACTTTTTATTCAAGTTTGGTGCACATACACTTTCTTTTTCTATTGTGCTCATAGCACCCATCCAACTTTGGCACCAACTTTTCCTTGTTTTTAACTTTAATGCAAAATCTTGCACCTCACATGGTGCATCTTGTCATTCTCCCTTATGACAAGTTTTGCCCATGGAAACTTGGTAGCCCATGTGCCTTGCAAATTTTTTATGACTTCCCACTCAACCTTCCTTTTTTTGGTTACATGCACAATAGGGATAAAATATCTAGGCTCATTCATGTCAATGCTACTTGTAATAATATGAATGGAAGATCCTAGATTATGGCATGTATTTCAACTGGGACTAACCCAAAGGGAACATGTATTTAATTACCCACTTATATGCTTTGAATTCTTGATGGAGCTAAACATTGATGTCCAATTGTCCATTGATAGAGTTGAACCTAAATTAAAAATACAACCATTTCAAAAAAATAAAAGGTGGAACTCAAATTTTGTAAGGTTTTTTTGTGGGTGCTAAGATTCCAACATAAACATGCAAACAAACAACACTACCAACCAATGAGGGATGATAATGATAAAATTATTAAAAGAATATCAAAAGCATCATGCACTTGATCTTGCTACTACATTTTAATCTTCGATCTCACAACATAGGACTAACATACAATACCCACAAATACACATTAATTTGTTATTTCAACTCCTCTTGTTTTACAAAGACAACCAAAATATTTATTGTTGATAGTTTTTTGCAAATCCAATCATGTTGTAGTAAAGGAAATTCTTGCTTCTCGGGTCCTTGAGAAGCAACAACATGATCATTATAACCCAAACTCTCCACCAATTGGTCTAAAAGAAGACCTTTTATAAACCTTCAAAATTGCACAATTGCATTTTATGAATTTTCACAAAGCTTTCCAAACACAAAGCCAAAAAACAAAATTTCAATGATGGAATCAAATATGACAAACCTTTTGATTTGGATATGTACATATCCAAATATCAACAAGCACAACCTTATTCAAACATCGAAAAACTGTATTATGAATTGAGTCCATACATGCAAAGATCTTCCAATTTGCCATAAAAGAAGCAACTATTTTGTCAAGGTGTTCATATATTTGAAGGAAGTAGGTGGGAAAAAATTGCCTCCAAAACTACACAATATTTTCATAGGCATCTTATATTTAATGTTGTGTTGCATGTAAGAAAAACCAAATCACCTTGATTTGAAGGATCTTTTACTTTAAATGTTTAGCTTTTGTGTAGGTATATAGTTATAGTGATAGTTTTAGATCTATCTTTGCTTGAAATTTTGCCTTTTGTGTAGGTCTATACTAACACTTTTCAAAATATGATAATTATGAGTTGAGGCACTTAATAACATGTAGAGAAATCAACATGATTAAAGGTTAAACATTTCAAATTAGACAACAAGACACCATGACAACACATTTTGAAAGTAAGAGTGGAATTGAAGTTGGAAATAATTGGAGTTGAATTCAAAGGTTTGTCATTGCTAAAAAGGCTGAAAAAAAACTTTAACAATTTTTTTAATTTTTGAATAATTATTTCAAGACTAGGAATACAAACTATTAATGACCTTGGGGTAAGTTTGTGATCAAATGACTCCTTACATGTGTAACCACTATTGGATAATATATAAAAAAATTATTCACTTCTATCAACATTTAAAGGTGAAAAAAACATTAATTTAAGATTTATAACCACTCTTGAAGTTCAAAATAAGTAGTATAAAATTTTTCAAAATTGATCCCAACATTTTTGGGAAATTTTCATATCAATGAAAATAAAATAATTATTACAATTTACATGATTTAAGATCATCATTTGGATTGATGGAATTTTTTTATGAAATTCACAATCTACATTTTTTGTTCCCATAACCCTTGGATAAATGTAAAGATAAATTCTATGAAAAATTCAAATTGAATAATTATTACAATTTACATTATATAAGATCATCAATTGGATTTATATAGAAAAATTATAAAATTCACAATCTACATTTTTTGCTCCCATAATCCTGGGATAAATGTAAAAATAAGTTGTAACATATAATTTTTTTATAAATTGCGTAAATATTTTATAAAATTCAAAATTGTAATTAAAACTTAAAGTTTGTACAATGGTTGCACATCATATCACTATCCAATGTTCAATATTTATTCATGTGCTTTAGGAAAAGGAGTTGGATGTGAATCATTTTATCATGGACTTACCCTTGAAATATTAAGGTCATTGCATTAGTTGGCGAATTCAAATAATGTTTGAACAATTGAAACTATAATTTCATAGGTTCTAAAATACCAAAAAAATTATTAATGTTCAAATTTTTTAAGGTATACCAAAAATATTCTCAAACCATCACCCTTTTGTATTCCTATTTTATACTATTTATTAGTCCTATTTCACCATAACATGGACACAAAATCATAAATGGTATTGATGTCTCTAGATATATGGAAATTCAAATTATCATAAGTTTCAAAATATGAATTTAAAGAATTCACTAATGTGTACATAAATCAAAATATAGAATATAGTTAAGGATTGCATAAATAATTGTTTAGTCTACTTCATCTTGGGTGGTACACTTCAATTTTTTTGGACCCATTGGAGATCATTCTAAAAGATCCTTTTCTTTTTTTTTAACGAAATCCATGTATTGGCCATGGAGCCTACGTCCATTGGACCACACTTCATCAACCACCTGAAAGTCACAAAAACAAAAACTCAATATCAAACCCTTCCAAGATCATGGAATCACTATTGCCAAGGCTTGTCACCCAATTTTGTGTACCAAAGTTGATATGCATTTGTTGTGTAGAATGGTTATACCACTTGCACACAAGTTAGTTCACTATATTCAAGGAAATGACAACATGCCATGGTCATAATCAACTAGAACTTGATTAAAGACATTTTGCAATTGGTAGTTTTGGTGATGGAGACCAATATTTGTGCAAAATGCAATTATTCACACCATTTGTTGAGTCCATTAGAGGTCCCACAAAGATGTAGGTAGACTAGGTTACAACACCTATTGAGGAGAGCACACAAAATTGTACATAATCAAACCTCCCAAAGGAGCAATGCATAAGAACAGGATGAAATGGTGATTTGAGTGACAAGGTGAATGCATCAATGGTAATCTGCAGTGTGGTGCATTAGTTTATCATTGTTCAAGAGCAATCATTCATCATTGCTTACATTTTGTCTTTTCATAGTTTGGTCAACAAAATCATCTGTCATTGCAAATGAGAATTGAGAAGTGCGTGTGGAGTGACGAGCTGCTTATGTCTCCATTCTGAGTCACTGAAGAGTTCCACTGACTATGACAAAGTACCAACCTTCCCTGAGCTTTTAAACCCTCCCAAAAATTTGTACCTATTCTATCACACAGCCTCTTAAAATTGCAGTTTTCCTAGGAAGATTTCCTACTTGTTTTCCGGTCACCATTCCACATCAATCAATGCACCATAAAGGCTGTTAAAAATCAGATATGACCTCCACAAAAACCCACTTGAAAATAAGCCTAGTCTGCGTGGTAGGGATCAGCCCTCAAGACCATATCTTGGCAAGACTAACCTGCAACTCAAGACCAAGAAGCTCCTTGTAAGGAAAACCATGTGACATCTACATAGTGCTTACAGCACCAGCAGTGGAGCCCAAGACTTGCATTTGTAATACTCCACAAGCGAACTTTCAGACTCATTACAATATTCAAGCAAATCACCTTCAAAAGTAATTATCAGAACCAAATGAAAACAAGGAAATTCCCAAAACCCTCCATTCAATTATCTACCACTTTGAGATTCAGATGATGCTTCATGGTTTCTAGTCAAGACTGGTTTTCATGTTGTGGCAAGAAGCTTCTGGACTTCTTTGCTTTCTCACTTTCCATCAAAGTCTCAGCATCTCCTGTTTGATCCCTGTGTGTCCCTCTTCTTTGTTGCCTTCTACCTGACTTGGTGCGAACTAATGGACTCCAAAGCTGTCGGCGGCGCTCTCTTTGTGTGCGTCGCCATATCTTGAACTCCTGTGAAAGAACAGTCTTAGTGGCTTTCAAGTAACTTCTTGAATCATGGTCCCTTGAGATTGTCCCTTCACTGCCATATGCACTCGGATCACTTAGAATCTCCAGTGGATGCGGTGTATTCAGAAAGCTACGCTCTGCTGACCGTACTTGTTGCAGGATGTTTGGATCCTTGTCAACATTGCCTTCTGAGTGATGGATCAGATAAATGGCACTACCTTCTGGAAGAAGTGGATGTGCAGGTGCCTGTTGTGCATCTGGTTGCAATACAATCATATGACCAATTGGGGCATATAATATCTTCTGCAAAGCACCAAAAAAAGCTCCAACAGACTGTCAGATTTTTAAACCATGGAACTATAAACTTCTTCTGGACAAAATCTGAGCCTCTGGTACTCTCCACTGAGTTAAGACATGAGCAGAAACCATATCATTGATCCAATGTTAATCATCCTAGCTTGACAATAATCTGATTGAAACTATTCCACACTAATGTGAGGGCTCAATTTATCTAAAGCTTTACTGACAGCATCAGTATAGAATTCCAAGGTTTTGGTGAGTTAGTACCTGATGATCAAGGTATGAATGGGCTCTAAAGGTCCCGTTCACACGTCTAAGAATTTCAGTTATATGAGAGGGATAGTGGCATGAAAACGTTCGAGGCACAATATCGTAGTGCAACATCACTGAGCGAACATGGCCTGGTGGGAATCCAAGTTTCTCCATGAGCCAATTGCCACCACACATAATACTGGGTGCCCCAAATGTATATACAGGTGACATGGCAGATACTGGCAGGACCTTCCGATGACAAAGCATGAATGTCAAGAGAATTGCCAGACTCCCACCCAATGAATGACCTGTAAAGTAAAACCGAGCCTTCTCCCCATGAGCTTCAACATGCTCCAGTATTAAGGGCATCAGTTGCTCATAGAGGCCCTTTGCTGCCTCATACATCCCCCGGTGCACCATTATGCCCCACTCTGGATCCTGTCAACATATCAAGTAGAGTAAGAATTATATCCTCCCAATTTAAGTACTAATACTGCAGTCAAAATACTTGGCATACAGACTACAAGTCTTATATGGCGTCAATCAAATGCTTGGTAAGCATGTAGATTGTTACCTCAAATTGAGTTGGTTCAAAGAGAAGATTGGCCTGCCATGAAGCTAAAGAATCAGAGCCTTGAATACTGAAATACCGTGTACTGGTGCCTTCTTCATCACACACAAACCATTCACTTGGACACCATGCTTGTGACTTCAAATCTGCTGCAACTGCATCTTTTGTCTCTTCCTCTGCCGCTACTAAATTGGTAGCTGATGATGCAGCCTCAACAGAAAGTCCTTTGTCTACCTGATCAGCTAAATTTGATCCACCATCCAAATTTCCAGTGCACTCAACCAATGACTGATCATCAGCAGACAGGTCTGGTTGAGGTCCAGATGGAGGTGTAGAGGGGGGTTGCCCTATCTCTATATCCTCTTTCAATTGTATGCCCTCTTTTGGGTTCTGAAGTGCTTTGGGATCTGCTGTCGATTGTGTGAATGGAAGAAGTGAAATTGTCTGTGATGCAAGAAATGATGCTGCAGTGGTGGCAAAAGTATAGGTTGCTGCTGCTGCACTTTGGGAGCTTGACTGAGATTTGGAATTGTTCAAGCTCTCAAGTGCTTTTGGTGCCAAATCCACAGCTGTATCCTGTTTCAAGTTATCTGATCCAGCTTTCAGTTCTTTGAAGTCAGAAGTGGATTTGAATGGAAGTAGTAACTTTGTCTGTGAGGCTAGATAAGATGCTGCAGTGGCAGCAAATGCATATGTAGCTGCTGCTGGGTTTCTCAAGCTGCTTTGCTTCTCATCCTCTTCAGGAAATCTCTTTTCCCCTGTTGGAGTTAAGCTATTCCCATCAGTTAACACCTTCTCTTTTGCTGCAGCTACTGCTTTTTGTTCCAGTGAAGATGTAAGAAACTGAAGCTTATGATGCTTGTAGAGGTCACCCTTCTGCAAAAGGCATAATCCCCACATGAGCAAAAAGGAAGGCTAAGCAAAACTGAAGAAATCATACTGCAATGAAACTGTATGTGGTACTTATAGCAATTTGTAGGCCCGAGCATAACAGCAAAGTTAGAACTTCAATCCAAAGAGATAATCTCAGTAGCTGTGAATTTTGATGTCATCCACAATCTAGATAGATACAAATAGTGAACTGAACATATAGAACTGTTGAAAACTGGACTTCTGTATAAAAACCAGAAACACTATATCTCCTGGTGAAGGCAATTAGTGCAGTAAAGCCTTTGAATCAAACTTTAGGAATAATGGATTGACGAATTGGAAGAAAGTATCCTTAAGAAAAGACTAATACCAGACCCTTGCAGTGATTAACTTTTGCACAACACAAACATACAGAATCTTTGGAAAACTGGACCAGCTATCTTTCTTGTGTTCTTCATACCTGGTACAGACTCTAATGCAGACAAACATTGAAGAAGAAGAAGAAGAAGAAGAGGCTCTGAAGGAAGGAGACAAGGTATATTCTCAACCCACCTTGATCTGAGGAATGTAGTAAGCTTGGTTGGAGAGAAATGACATGCGTGCAATCAGTTTGAGCTCTGAAAGATGAACTCGCTGTAGAAACTTGGCAAATGACTCCTTATCATGTGCAATACTGACATCGAAACCCATCACAGATCTAGTAATTTCTTGACCTGCTTTCGAGCTTGATTCACATCCCCCACATTGTGAGGGATGGGCTGTTGCTGAAGCTTCCTGGGTGCTGTCTGTGTCATTAGTTTCCTCAATATTTCCACTGGAGGTCTTTTGAAACTCAGAGCTTTGCCGCCTCCAGAGGTAAGTAAGGTTGATAATGTTGGGAACCCAGCTCTTAACAGATCTATCCTTCACTGATTTGGGAGGAGCCTGTTTTCCAGACCCTAATTCTCTCCCTGAGGTACTTAGACTTCTGTCTACATCAACTACTCCTGAAATTCTTTCCTCCAGACCAAAGTCAGAGGAGTTCAAAGAGCTTGAAAGATCAGAGGTGGTGCTAATCACTTCTTCACCGTTTGTTGTTTGAGTTTCAGGTTTCTCTGGAGGACTTTCTCTGCTGAACCATAGGAACTTCAAAGGTGCTGGAAGCACTGACGTTGAAGTGGACAATAGAAAATTCGCAGCTGGGGATAGAGTTTTATTACGAACTGGAGAATGTGACACTAGTGGTGAAACTGGTGCTGGTATTGGCAGTGACAAAGATTTGGGGTTAGCACCAGTATCTGGGCCTTTTGGTGGAACATCCTGAGAAACGGCTCTTGGTGATGCAAGTATTGGTGTTGCCCTACAAAAGACGGCCTCCATCGTTTGCCTCTGGATGCGGCCCGGGCTCCACCCTTGGAGATTCTGCGCAAACAGCAAACTGCCTACAATTCTGTGTCTGTAGTAGCTCTCTTTTGCACAAAGTATGAGAAACAAAGAGGTACAAAACTGAAAACTCTGTGACACAAACTCAGAGCTCTGGAGATCCAAATTCCTGACAACCCTTTGAAATGAAGAAAGCTTGTGTCGCATGAACGAAACCCGTTCAAGGGAACAACCCGTACCAATATCTCCAAACCAGAAAAATAAGCAAAACCCTCCCCCAAGCAAATGACTAACTGAGAAGGATGTTACTCAAACGGGTACCGACAATTCAAACTGAAAACCCCTGATCTACAAGACTCAGAAAATATGAGGCCTGGCATCCAAAACCGCAGTTCCTGAATCTTTCAGATCAAAAATCTGCAACGTCAGAAGCTCTGGGACCATCAAAACAGCGCAAGAACTGACAACAAACAACCATTGTGATTGCAGCAGCATTCCATACATAGATCACGCTCCAAACTACAGAAGACCGTGGAGAAAACCAATAGAAGAAACGAGAAAGAAAACAAACAAACAAACGGAACAGAACAGAACAGAACAGAGAGGAGAAAGAGAAAAAGGAAGACAACACAGCAAACCCTTAAAAGAAAGAAGCTCCGAACCCCACTCCGGAATCAGAAGAGTGACTTCTTATTTTGTGTCTTTTCGCCAAAACCACAACTGCAATGAACAAATGGAGAGCTTCATAAGATGTTCACGAATTGCGTTGCAGAGAAAATTTTCGCCTGAATCGATGTGCAAATCTATAGAAGCTGCTAGAACCACCCGGGCACGGCAAAGACGCAAACCGATGATTACAGCGCAACGCGAAGGAAGAAGGCTGTACATTTACCACATCGCCAAAAATTGCCACAATTGCCAACAAATGAAAGGGTGCTTTACGTTTTCTAATTCTTGACTATCGCCAAAATTGGCTAAATATACTGACTTATGTATGATACATCGCTTCAGCAACATCACAATTTTTTTAAAAAGAACACTGTGCAGGGTAGTGGCACAAAATTTTAAAATTTTATATGGCAATTCATATAGCCTAAAAGCTTTTGTTTTCTTTCTTTTTTAAATGGCCCAAAGTCACCCACATTTGTGAGGATTTATTTGAATTCGCCACCTGCATTTAAACAATAGGTTTTTTTTTTTTTTTTTTTTTTTTTTTCTAAAATAAAAAAATATTCTAAAATTTTTTTTTTTTTTCTTTTTGTGTTTTATCCGAATTTGTTTTAATTCTTTTATTCACCAAACC
>Ga0116229_10005835_pt1 | contig 19946 bp, 10 predicted proteins | sample S1TSphgellanicum_3_FD_87313 | JGI IMG/M metagenome (GOLD analysis project Ga0116229, IMG submission 87313) | Host-associated microbial communities from peat moss isolated from Minnesota, USA - S1T2_Fc - Sphagnum magellanicum MG | ecosystem: Host-associated > Plants > Peat moss > Unclassified... | reverse complement strand
CCCAATATTGGGGTGACCCTAGTGTTAGAAGCCTGGAACTCTTGGATCAGCTCATAGATGAGTTTCCAAAGTTAACCCTCTTGCTACACATTATGATCCCATAGTGTTGGAACTCTTGGATTAGCTAATATGTAATTTCAAAGAGTGTGTAGATGACCCTAGTGTTGGAAGCCTGGAACTCTTGGATAAGCTCATAAATGAGTTTACAAAGTTAACTAGATGGCTTCACCAATGGGAGTGATGAAGATCATGAGTGTAAGGGGGTTTAGGGGTTTACAAATTAGTTCATAAATGAGTTCACAATGATCAAGGATCACTTCAACTATCTTCCTTTGCAGTTTGCCACCTTACACAAGAGCTTTACTCAAAACTTCACCACCCCTTACGCTCTTATAAATCTATACATAGTTGCCTACAAGGTCTATTGATTTTTTAGAATGTGACTGTTAGATTTGAAAACTTTTCTGAACTTTGTGAGTCTATATATTGTTTTGAAGCATTCGATTCTATGTGATTTTGTCTTCAAAGTTGTGTTCAAGGTGCTCATTGCTTGCCAACTTGGTGTGCGATTCAAGGTGGGTACAAGATCTAAGCTACCACCCATGGATTTCAAAGTGCAACATAAATTTTTGTGAAGATCTGATCAAGGAATCAAGGTTAGGATGCTACTACAATAATGTAATAGGGCTCAAATTCCATGTTGTTTGCACATGCCCAAATATGTTGACGATTGCCCTAATCAAGTACAAATTGGGTATTGAATTGTTGAACTCAATGTTCATTAACTTTATCATCATTTGTGAATCAAGTGTTATTGTGTAATGTTGTAAGTTCAAGAAATTGTAAGCATATGACTATTAATAGTACATTGTCAAACTATTTGTAAGTCTTTCTTTGCCTCCTACATTTTTGACAAGGTGAGGCCCAATGTACTTTTATGTTGTCCTTCCGATTTGAGGTATGGTTATTGTGTAGGTCATTGGAAGGCTTTTGGAGCTAAACTAGGGGTAACAAAAGGTCAATATTTTGTTAGTTCAACCAACCAACATGCCAAGAGTAAATGATAGTTTGTAACATTGCATGGTAAAAGCAATCTCCAAGTTGGATTGAATTCTAAACATAAATTCAAATTTGTGTAGTTTGTGACAATTTATCATTTCTTGAAACATGGGTGCCCAATTATAGACTATGAAAGCATGAGGGAATTGTTTGATTTTCTATAAGTTCCAAAGAGCCTTTGACATCATTGGAGAGATACAAATGCTTAGACAATGGCCGAATGCATGTATGGATTCTATTTCATGAACATGTGAATGTGAGCGGTGAGTAAGTGAACATGAGCAAGTGAACATGAACGAATCTTTTTGGAATATTATTTGACACATGGGACAAAATATTGTGTGACATGGAGGAATATTTTGCCATGTGTTCATGGATGAACGATATTTATGGATGAAAATGTGAATGAAAAATGAAAATGGATGAACTTTTCATGAATGTTGGCAACATTTTATTTTTTCAAAACCTAAACAAAAGAAATAGGATGGAAAAAAATTATGTTGGTTTGTTTTGAAAAATTGGACACATGAAATGTTGAAGTCATACTTGAAGTCATACTTATATTACCTTAATATGAAGTATATTAAGCTTTACATCATCTAAACCATATAGAATGTTAAACTAAATCGAATTTAATGGCATATAAACATGTTGACCCACCAAGTGGTATGTGCCAATCTAAACACTTGTGTTCACCACCAAGAAGCATGTGCCCATTAGGAATTGAAACAATATGAGGTAGCCCATGACACATTGTCTAAACCATTTAATTTTAAAAAAAAATTCATGCACTCTTTCAAATTCTTGCATCTAGGACCATTTTTACTACTTGTCCAATCAAATTGCATTCTTTCTCCTTCTATTACTAATTTGCATGATCTATACCTCAATTTGCATTTACATGTTGCCCTGATTACCTAATTGCATCATTTTTACCTTTACCACGTGTTTACAATCATAAGCTTTTATTCTACAATGACAAGAAGAAAATTGACATCAATTGTCACACCAAACACCTTGGAATCTATGATTTAATATGCATTAATCTGAAACATATTAAATCTAGAATATGTGAGATGACAAAAAAACTGTTGGAATATCCACGATATGACACCCGACTAGTCCTCCTCTGACATTTTCTAAAAATTAGAACATGGGGAATAAAATGGAAAAGGGCAATTGATAAAACAGATAAATGGTAGCATGGTGAAGGTCGAATGCGAAAATAGACAAAAAAAAGTTTTGCATTGCTCAAACAAATTGTAAACATTTCCAAGAAAGATATAAAAGACTATAATTGGGTGATGTTTACACATGCCATGTATTTCCTTAAAGAATACACGAGTTTAAAAAAATTGATTCCAAAACATTTTTTCATAAGCTTACTAAACAATTTGTTTAAAAGGGATTTGGTAACCTTTGGCAACTTGCTATCAACATGATTCATGAAACCCCAAACACAACTATATGCAACTTTAAGCAAGCAAGCCTAGGTTCCATAAGAATTTAAGGAAAAATGTTAAAACATCTAGTGAATCGTTGAATGATAGGGTTGGCCTTGAAACCACGAAACGTGTATAATAGTCAAACACAATGTCAACAAATGAAGGAGGAGCTGAAATCTCATTGTTTGCATTAAATCATGGTTCAACACATGTGTTAACATGAATATTTGTTCAAAATATGTGATCTCAGAAAGAAATATTTAGTTATGAAAAATAAAATAAAATGAGGGTTGAACTTGAACATTGAAGTTGCTTGTTGAACAAAGTTGTAGTGATTGTTGAAACAAACAATCACTAAAAATATCAAATTATGGTAGTAAATGACTTTGATAAGCAAATACATGATTTTATGGTTGTTGAGACACATGTAGTTGTGCAATTTGGAATCATTTTGGCCTATGTTACTATTCCAAACTCACCATTACCAACCAAATGGTCCAATCAAAACCAATGGTTGCCATGCTAGATTTAAATATAAAGTATGTCACTAACCTGACATGTTCCCAAACGTGTGTTATTTTGTGCATTCATGTTAGTTTTATTTTGAAGTTGAAAGGTTCAATTAAAAAAACCTAAACTTCATTTGCATCATGTCACAATATCTATATCCATGACACTTTTGTCAAACATCATTAGAGTTGGATTTGTACTTGTATGTAAAAAAAAAATTGAAAAGTGTAAATGCAAAGTTTCAAGTAAAGGTTGGACACTGGGCATCTACTAACCACTTGTAGGATTACAAAATGTATGGGACAATGATCAAAATGTTAATCCCAATTTTTTTGAACAACTTGCTACAACCACCTAGAGACAATTCATGGCCAATAGACCCAACAAATAGAAATTTCATAACATAATTTCACTGACAGTGTAATTACTTGTTGGGATTCCAGATGCCCAAAAAATAAGCAGTTCAATCTAATGACAAAGCTCCAATTAGAGAGAATTAGTTGGCTACAAGCATGCAAAATATAGTAGGAAATACATTCACTTGCTAGCACAATTTTTTCTAAAAAAGGATGGTGTTCAGAGTTTTTTCCATTGCATGTGAAAAAAAATATTTAGTGACAATGAGTGGAGGGAATAAGAATTTTCATGGAAGCCCAATAAGTATGTGTTTGGCAGATATCTATGAAATTGCATGATATTCGTTTTCATTACAACCTCCTGGAACTAGTGAATGGAGCAAACCATAGGATAACGTTCGTTGTGGAGTTCCACACCAATTGATATGGAATGGTTCAAAAAATACATAATTGAAAGGAAACATATATGCACTAGTATTCTTATGATGACATTATTTAAAACACAACAAACTATGATACATTATCATAATTGTTGCAAGGAGTAGGCATATTAGTAGTATGGTTTAATATTCAATAATTGGTGCATAATTGGAACATGGAAACCTGCATTACCTTGTATCTTTTTAAATATGGAATGCATCACTAAGGCCTGCTTTACACTAGGAATTAGGGCCATGTTCAACCCAAATCTAGTATTCTTATTGGTGCAAAAATTGAAATCAACTCCAAGGGCTTTACATAACGAGTCAAGGCTGAAAGAGAAAAAAACATTTCAATCTACCCCAAGCTATTAATAAATGTTGAACTTTATTGCCTTGTATTGGCCCCAAGGCTAATAAAAGGATACCATAAAAATTGGGAGGCCAATTTGCAACCTTTGGAGCCAATATTGCTGCATTTATTGATATCATGACATCAATGTTCTAGCATTTATTAATAAATTAACTCAAAATTGGCCCCAAGTTTTTCTATCCATGACTCCTAATGTGCAGCAGGCCTAAGAGACATTAACTAACTTGCTTAGACACTTGAATTGTTATCCATCTTCTACTCCTAACACCGAGAGTAGGGGAAAAGTGGGTGATAAAAATCAAGACACATGATGATACACTTTGGTCACTATGTAGTAGGGTGTTTTTGCAATCTTTTGAATCAAAATTTGAAAAAATGTAAGGCCAAATTTTGCACTCCTAAATTGATTGAAAATATGTTTTCAAACATCATTCTTTTGCAAGTTAAATAATCTATCAACATAACACCAAACATAAGATTTATTTGATTTTTAAAATAATGCCATTTTCCCATCAATATTCATTGGAAAAATTTATATTTATTCATACATATATTTGGTAGGGCCACATGTCTGAAACAAAGAATATTGTAGTATAAAAAATGTTAGATATTTTTAGTGGAAAATATATGTTGGAAAATAGAACATTCACATTGGTATGGTGGTGATTGGAAAGGTGCAAGAAAAGTAGGAATGCCATACAAGGAACTGCAACATAAGAATCCAAAAGAGAAAGCAACATCTTTATTAAAGCTCTCCACCCAACCTAAAGACCGCACAAAGGCTCATCTTAGAGTAGTCCACCCCTAAACTCAACACAAAAACGACCTATTTCACTCCAATGCTTCATGAAAGCTTTGATTGGAAGATCATACAAAAGAGGATTCCTAACCCTAGCACTAGTAGAAAACCCCCCTTTTGCAACCATAATAGTTTCAACTACAGGTCATTTTCAACTATGTTTCAATTGCAAAAAAAAATTATTTAATTAAATAATTCGGTACTACCAAGCAAGTTGAAACATCAACTCTTTTGATAGACAGTCAAACTCGAGTCTCAACTAAAAAGATAGTCATGAAATATTCCTAGTATTCACAAGTGCTAAAATTGAGTTATAGTTGAGGTTTTGACTAGGAAATGACATCCCAAGTCTAACTACTTTGGTTAGTCACAAACATAGGCATGGATGATAAATGCCGATTGGACAAATGTCTTAATTGCAACTTTGCTACAATTATCTTTCAACTATAAGGACTATTTGTAATAGTAGGTCATACCTATATTAAGTACTTATTAATTATTAGTAAGTAAATATTAATTAGGTAGGTTGAACTTTTAGTTAGTTCGTAGGTACCTACTTACTAGCTACCAATATATATATATGTGTGTGTGAATATATCTCACCTAAATGAGTATAACATAGGTATATATTATTATTTACACAATATTAATTATCATATCTACAATTAATTTTTGGCAAGATATCATAAAATGAATATTTATATATAAATGTCAAATTTATGTATTAGTTTATATTATTATTACCATCAATTAACTAATTTATTTATATAATTAAATATATAATTAATATAATTAATATAATTAAAATTTTAAAGTAATAAAATTATAGTTAATATCCAACAAGATATAATATAATAATATCAATATTAGTAGTTATTATTACTGTAATAAATATTTAATAATGATGATAATATGTTTTTTTAATTTGTTAGATATTTCTATGTTTAATATTTAGTATAGCTAATAGGTGGATTATGTTAGTATAACATAACTAATGGGTAGGGTAAACACACCTATCACCAAACCCTTGAAGTTTTGAAGTTTCTTGTCTTTTTGGAAAACATTTCATGACCATGGGTGAACTAAATGAAAATTTTCAATACTTCTTGGAAATCCAAAAACAAAGAAGCAAAAAGGGTGAGCTTGTTCAAAGAAAATAAAATAAAATTTAGACCCCCTTACTTTCAAATGTCATATCCTCCTCATTTTTTGTTTGTTTTGAACAATTTTTAAAACTATGGAAATGCCACTTGAAGCTTTACAAAACCTTTTTGAATTGCAAAGACAACAAAATGACGTCCAAAGATCTTAAACTCTAGAATGCAAATTGGTCATATGTGCCAACCCAAATGCCCATGATCCCTTTCACTTGGAAAAGGCATATTTTGTTCATCCTTTCATTGATTTGAATGATTTTTGTTGCATTGGATGTGCCATCTAAAGCTTGACACAAGCTTTTTGAAATATAAAAGATAATAGAGTGACATCTAAAGACCCTAAGCTCTAGAATGCAAACTAGTCATATGTGCCAACCCACATGCCCATGACCCCCTTTGCTTGCTCATTCCTTCATCAATTTGAGTGATTTTTATTGCATTGGATGCACCATCTAAAGCATTACAGAACCTTTTTGAAGTGCAAAGACAATAAAGTGATGTTCAAAAACCTTAAGTTCCAAAATGCAAATTGGTCATATGTGCCAATTCACATGCCCATGACCCCCTTCATTTGGACAAGGCATATCTTGTTCATTCCTTCATCAATCTAAGTGATTTTTGTTGCATTAGATGTGCCATCTAAGCTTTACAAAGCCTCTTACAAATGCAAACACAATAGAATGACATCTAAAGACCTTTTAAGCTCCAAAATGCAAACTAGTCATATGTGCCAATTCACATGCCCATGACCCCCTTCACTTGGAAAATGCACATATTGCTCATTCCTTCATCGATAAGAGCAATTTTTATTGCATTGGATGTGCCAAGAAAAAGGTTACAAAATGTTTTTGAGCTCAAAAAAAAACTAAACAATGGAGAAATATTTATGTATCTTTGTCCTTAAGTTATCAACATGTTTATCCTAGGAGTAGCAATTAAGATGTAATTAAAATGTTTGTCCCAATTTTTTGGTCATATGTTTCAAATTTGCAAACTATATAACTAGATGCACCAACCATTTTTATAAAACAAATGGTAGTTGGGATGAGCCAATCCAAATGGTTTCACCCTAAAAACTAAATAAAAAATAAAATAAGATTATTCTAAATTAACTTATTTAGTAAATAGGTTTTGATGGGTAGGTAGTTTAGCTACCTACTTAGCCAAGCTTTATAGGTAGGTAGGTAGGTAGGTAGGTAGGTAAATATTTTACCTACCTACTTATTGAGGTACTTAAATTTGATTAAATATGTAAGTAGGTACCTAAGCCTAATTAAATATAAAGTTTATGTCCACATGTCAAAATCTTATTAGATGCAAGATGGACGATTTAAATCAATTCTATTTATAAAAAATATTTAATTTAAAAATTATTGATCATTGCCACATGTCATTGTTTCTTTAAATTATAATTGGAAAGGACTTGGAAAAAAAAGTGTTTTCTATTAGTGTAGGCAGTGAAACCCTAGAAGCCAGGACTTGGGCTTAAGCCTTAGCATATGAAGGTAATATAAAGCCCCTCATGAGGGGATTAGAGTGGAACTCTTTCATTGCAAAAAAGGATAGTGTCTTCGATAAACCTTTGTATTTGAATCAGGAACATCAAAGCTTTCAAAGAAAGCATACTTGAATGCCATTAAGAATTCATCACATCATTAAAAGGTGAGAAATTTATTTATTTAGGTATTTCATGGTTGTGAAAAGCTCGACAAGACCATGTGAGGTATCGAGCACAAGAAAGTCCACTAAGTAATGCCATTTAGGATCTTTGTTATGCACACATTGGATGTAAGGCAACCATGCTTGTAGCTTGTGGTTGCTATCCCACACAAAAAACATCCAACTTCAAAGAAACTTGAGATCCGGATTTTCAAGAAAGAGGTTCTCAAATTTTTCATTTTTGGAATGTTAGTGGGCATTCCAAGAATCAACAAGAGAATCAAAAAATTCCTCTTTTCCCTTCCAATTCAAGGGATATATAAAATACCTTATTTCCTTAACATTATTCAATCTAAAATGCTTACTCCATCTTCAAAACATTTATGTTGAAGACAAGACCAACGACAAGCATGGAAATCATCCTACATAAAAGGGATGTTCATCCACACCTTCTTCTTTGGCAACAACTTATGCTTGTTGAGGATTTTAGTCAAATTGAACTTATGTTGTTCGACAACTTGAATTGTCTTGTCAAAGGACATGCTATCCATGGTCTTTGATATTGTGAAACCTATGAACCCTTAAAAGGAAGAAGGAATCAATCACTAACAAACAAAGTGAAAATTGAAATTAAGTGATGGGAAGTTTGACCATTGACCTCCATTATTTCACACACTTCACTTGTGGGGGTCACCATGAAAGCATCCCTCATGGTGTCTTGCAAAACAAAATTAAGAACCTTTAAACAATTCATATAACAAGGTTTTAATATTTTCAAATGAAATGGGAAGAAACAAGAAACTACAATCCAACTAGAGCTCAATTTAAAGCCCTTGTAATAAAAGTTAACAACCACAAAAAAATGAAAAATAAACCTTAGCTCCACCCATGTTCCACCTAACTACTCTTGGCATCAAAAGTAGTTCAAAGGTACTTACATGGGAAAAAAATCCAAAAAATAACCAAAAGTAAATTTCAAACTTGAATTCGGGTTTGTCATGTGCCACCAAGCTATTCTCAGCATCAAGAGTAGCTCGGAGGCACTTGTAGAAAAAAAAAGAGCCTTTGAAAGTTGCAAACCTTGAAAGAAAGAAGGTATCAATAAGTGACAAGCAAATTGAGAATGTAAATTAACTAATGGGATCTTTGAACATTAACCTCCATTGTTTCACTTGTGGGGGCCTTGATGAATGCTTCCTTCACGTGTTTTTGTAAAAGAAATTGAAAAATATTAAACTATTACAAAAAGATTGAGCTCAAGCTCAGGTCCAAAATCAAGCCCAAGTTTGAGCTTGAAATCATCTTGCATTGCTAAACTACTATTGGCACCAATAGTAGCTCGACAATATTTGCACCAAAAAAAAACTTGAGCTCAAGCTTGAGTCCAAAATTTGACCCAAGTTTGAGCTCATGATCCCTATGCAGAACTATGTTATTTTCAATGTTGAAAGTAGCTTGTTAACGCATGCAAGAAAAAAAAATCAAAACCAAAAATAAAAAATAAAAAACCCGAGCTCAAACTTAGGTCCAAAATGAACCCAAGCATGAACTTGGGTTCTTCATGTGCAATTGAGCTACTTTCAGCATTGAGAGTAGCTCAATAACACCTACAAAAACAAGAAAACCCAAAAAAACCAAAAAACAAAAAACTTGAACTCAAGCTTGGGTTTGAAATCAGACTTGAGCTTGAGTTTGTCATCCATAACCATGTTACTTTCAACATTGAAAGTAGCTTGGGAATGCCTACAAAAACAAAAAAAACAAAATAAATTTAAAAAATAAAAATAAAGAACCTAAGCTTAGGTCTAAACTTGAAGCCAGACTTGAGTTCATGTTCACCACCAAGCTATTCTTGGCACTGAAAGTAGCTTGAAAGTGCCTAAAAAAACAATACAAATAGGAAAAAAAAAAACCTTAAGCTCAAGCTCAGGTTTGATATCAAACCCAAGCTCCTCATGCACAACTGACCTAATCTCGGTGCTAAAAGTAGTTTGATAATGCTTGCAGAAATAGGAAAACAAAAAAAAACTAAAAACTTGAACTAAATTTGGGTTCTTTTTGCATTGCCAAATTACTCTCAACATTAAAAGTAGCTCGACAATGTTTGCAAAAAAAAGTTAAGCTCAAGCTTGGGTCTGAAATGGGATCTGAACTTGAGTTCAAGTTCCTCATGCACAACTAACTATTCTTGGTACTTAATGTTGTTCGATAGTGCCTCCAAAAAGAAGAAAACAAATAACAAATAACATATAACCCGAGCTAAAGTTCAAGTTCCATTTTAGACTCAAACTTGAGTTTAATTTTTTTTTACACAACCAAGTTATTCTTGGCACTAATAGTAGTTTGGCAATGTCTGTAGCAAAAAAAAACCCAAGCTCAAGTTTGGGTTCCTCATGCACTATCGAGTTACTTTCAGCATTGAAAGAAATTCAATAGTTATTGCAAAAAACAAGAAAACAAATAAAACCAAAAAAATAAAAGCCAAAAAACTTGAGCTCAAGTTTGTGTTCCATTTCGGACTTGAGCTTGAGTTTGGGTTTTTCTTGCACCCCTAAGCTACTCTCGATGATGAGAGTAGTTTGATAATGTCTACATTTTTAAAAAAGAAAAAAAATCTTGAGCTCAACTTTGAGTCCAAAATGGGACCCGAGTTGGAGCTTGGGTTCTTCATGCACAAACAAGCTATTGTTGGTGCCAAAAGTAGCTTGGTAGTGCTTGCAAGAAAAAGAACAAAAACAAAAAAAAAAACAAAAAACCAGAGCTCAAGTTTAAGTCCCATTTTGGACCCGAGCTTGAACTTGGGTTTTCATGCACCGAAATTAGGTGTTTGCTACAACAAGACAAAAACTAAAAACAACTAGAGCTTAAGCTCGAATCTAATTTCAAACTTGTGTTTAAGCTCGGGTTTCCTTCGAATTAAAATCCAAGCCTGAGATCAAACAAAGGAAGCGAATTTGAGGCAAAAATATTCACTTAGGTTTGTAGGAGAAGCTCAAGGGTGGTCTTTAGAATTCTTGAGCTTTGTGCCTCCTCTCCCTCTTCCTGCATTTATAATTCCATTAATAGACTAAAATGAAAACTAAACCTTTTTTTATACATTAAAACCCAAAAATAGTAACTCAAAGCCCCAAGTTTTTTACTGAATGTTGGTTGTTTATAAACTCAATCCTAATTTCATAATCTATTGATTCCTTGCTAGATCTCGCTGTTCTAACCTTTTAGTGAATGGAAAGCAATGTCCACCCCCATATTGGTTGAAAATGCCTCCTAATATCTATTCACAATTTCTTTTAGTTATAACTTCAAAAGGCACAATTGTAAGGTTTTACTACCTCTAAGATGAGGGTGCATATATACAATGTCACTTTCATCACCACACACATGAATATTGAGCTTGTTTTCACCACCCCAAGTTTAAATTTTGTTAATTCTAAGAATCCTAGAAGTTAGGCTTACTATAATTGAAAAAAAATGGTTAAAAGATAATCACATTTTTTAACATTTTTGAACATTGAAATTTCCTTTTTAGATTGAAAATTCACTTAGACTTTTGGTATTCTCATCATGCATCCTCCAACCTTGTTTTGAACTATTGCAAATGTTTTTGTTCACGCCTTTGTGTGTGTCCAATTGTGCCCTCCACATTTTCTTGTTTTTTCAGGAGGTTGCCCATTGCTTAAGGTAGCTCTATGCATTTGGGAAATGATTGATTGAAAACCTATTCTTTGATCTATTTATAGTGTGAGTAGTGGGCTAGTTAGGGTTTTTATGGGTTTGTTTCAAAAAAATTGTTGTTGCACCAATCTAATTCTTGGACAAAATGATTATCTGTGTTGATGTTATCATTTTGTTAACGCTCACATGGCCACCCAGTAGCTACGTTGGGTCATCAATAAATGTTTTATAAATGTTATGTGGTCTATATGTGAAGGTTGGTTTGTTGAAGGTTTTCTCAAAGGTTGATCATGTGACAAAACATTGTTTTCATATTCAATTTCTCACCTTTTTCTTTCTTGTTTTGTGCAACTTTCCACTACATTACTTGACATGTTCACTTTTGTGGTTTAAAATTGAAATCCAATTTTGTAGTTAAATCAACTCTAGAAAATTTGTTTAAGCAAACTCATTTTTGCGATTTGTTGCCTTCTTCATGCTTCTATTTTATTCCCTGCACTTTTCTTCCTAACAATTTGTAGTCTATGGATTAGAAATGGCAACATTTTATGCTAAAGGCAAGGTTGATTTTACAACTTTGTTGACATTTTTGGGAATGCAAGAGTCATTGAAAAATGTCTTGTATATGTTTTGTTTTTAGCCTGGTTTTATTCATGTTTCTAAAGATGATGTCTATGATGATAATGGTGTTGTCAAAAATTAAGTATATCATGAGTTTGTTTCAAATCCTCATGGGTTCCATTGGGATGTTAAAGCAAGGAGGTATAGGATTGTTGGTGACATCATGATACAATGTTTTCAAGGTACAGTCCTCACCCCAAGGACCATTACATTTGTGGCGAATGTGGCTCCTATGACTTTCATTGTGAAACAAAAAACACCCAACAAATAGGAGATTCCAATATCATCTTCGCATTTCCCTTCATCAACTTTTATTGATCTCAATGACTTTTTTAATGAGGAAGTCTCCATGCTTATGAATTTTGACGTGAATGTATATGGTTCATTTTCGCCCTTGGTTTCAGGAGTGTACACTATGGAGGACATGCCTTTGAATTTGAATCAAGTTTGGGCTAGAACTTCAAAATTATAATCGATTGTTTGAAAGCAATGCTTGTTACACCACATTCATCAAAGGAGTTGAGGTCTTTGGACTACATCAAAATCAAAGTTCCAAATGTTTCCTTTGTGCCCATCACATTTAATGACGACATCATTTTTGGACTCCTTCCCATTTGTATTCCAATTGACCATTCTAAACAAATGTAGGGCATGGACCGCAAGTATGATGGTCATGCTTGGTGCAAAGTGAAAACCTCCAACATCAAAAATAATTTTGGTTTGGGATTTAAAAGCACTTGGTGCTTGGGGCACTTGTGTTACTTTAATGAATCTTACTAACATTTCTTTTGCTCTATTGTGTGCAACAAAGTAAGTTGGACAAGTGATTTTGCCCAAATTCCCTTGGCTAATCATTTTACACCAAGTCTTCTTGTCTATATGGTTGTTTGCAAGTTTTCTGTTGCATGTCCTTTCTATGTGAATAGATGCCCCCATTGGATGTATTATGTTATCCACAAACTCCAATTGCTTTTAAGAGTTGCAATTCACCTTAACACACATGAGCACCTTGCTATAAAGGGTATGTGTAAGGATGTTTTGGAAGAAATCAAAGTTTTGGTAAAAGGTCAAGTTTCTCGCACACCTAAAGGGAAAATCTCTACAATCGTTTTGAATGCAAATAGAGCCTTCTGGCACATCATTTGTTCAATGAGGATGGGGAAGGGCCTATGGAAATTCTTCAAGGGGAGAAACTTGACAAGGTGATCAACAAGTTCTAGCCCTTATGTTCTCCCAACATTCAAAATTTCATTGCATCCTTTAAGCACAATGCTAGTACTAGAGGCCCCATGGATAATATGCTTCTCCTCAAGTCAAAAAGTCCTTATGATTATATCCAAGATAGTTGTTTCCCTAGACAAATGGCTAGGCAGAAGGTGTTTTTGTTTAAAATGTCGTTTTATGGGCCAATAAGTGGTGTTGATTTGGTGAGGTGCATGCAACCTGGAGGTGATTTGCAAAATTGTTGGTTGATGTTTAGTCATGTCAAACATGTTGAAGAATGGACCACCATGGCATGTCATGTTTATGACCTAGTGTATTGTAAAGTGTTCACCGTTGTAATTTATGGCATGCAATCCGAATCCATAATAGTTTAATGTATCATGTGGACAAAACTAAACCAAGTGATGTTCATGTTTGGTCTTGCAAACCACAATTTCAAAGGTTTCATGGTGGATAGTGCACATGCCAATTGGAACCTTTCAATGCAATAAACAAATAGGTGGGAAGTTGGACAAACTTTAGAGGTTGGTGTTTTACCAGCCATAGAAGTTCCTCCACTAAAGTATGGACATATTTACATCATGAGTTATGGTTCACCTCCTAGCACAAAGCGATATGAAATGAAGATTAGAAATTTTTGTACTTGCACTTGTGTTGACTTCATAACAATGATGGCAAGTTCTTTAGGTGGTCATGGGAAGTGGGTGCATTACAAACACCTCTATTTCATCTTGCAAAATGTGATGTATTTTAGCCAAAGAGAAAATTTCATTCATTTCTTGACATGGAGTTGGAATGAAGTGCAACGCTTAAAGAGTCATGGTAGGGTGGTATTTCATGAATAATTGGGAGTGATGTTGAATTGTATAGCATGCAATAATGGGATTCTCACTGAGTACATTTTGAGACAATTAATAGATATGAAATATTAATAGATGTGCAAGATTCCATTTCATTTTTTGAAACACTCAAAATGAATTGAAAATTGTTCTTGTTTGTTCAAATGGACATCCTACTGGGCATGATTTTATGTAATTTAATGATAAAATATCACCTGAAAATTTTGAATGTCCTTTCCAAATATAGTTCTGTGCACATGACATATTGTATACATCCAACCCACAAACAAACACTACTATTTTATTCAACAATCCAAAAAATAAGTTCATATGGAAAGTTTCATCGAAAAAGGTTTCTTTATGATGAATTTCATCCATTAATTTCATCCATGTCCATGTGGTAGAAAATTTTGCCATGTCAACTTAAATTTTATCTTACATGACAAAGAATATTCCAAGAATATCATGTTCATGCTCACACGTTCACACGGTAGCTATGTTGGAATGCATGCAAGAGCTTGTGCACATGAAAACAAGCCTAACTATTCAATTATCAAAGTTTTTTTTTGTGTCCTTTGATGAAATTACCATGTGGATTGCCAAGGGTGGATTTTTGTTCATGTGTATGTGGTTGAAGGTTGGAAGCGCATACCTATTTTGTCAAGATTGGAACAAGTGTTGTCTAATGCTATTTTAGACAACCTAATTAAGGTGATTTCAACAAGCTTGCTACAATATAGAGGCCTTTTGAAATTGATTTGGCTTCCAAACTAATCAACTTTGATGCTAATGATGTGTCAATTTTTCAAGGGCTACAACTAGTGTTATTACATTGTTGAAGAAAAAACATGCCCCTTTCATGTTAAGGGTGCATTGTGTTGCCCATGAAACCAATCTTGATGTTTAGACATTGTAACCCATGTTCAAAGATGTGGGCATCACTTGCTAGTAATCAAATTATTTTTCATAAGCTATTTAAATGGTTAAAGCTCATTGAACTTTTTATGGCTATGGTTTTGGGGAATGTGGAAGACAATAGGTGTTTCTTTATTTTGTCCTTTGCTAAAAGCAAGTTGAGAAAATTGATTTACCACACATCTAGACTCAATAGTGCGAATGTATGCACCAAAAAAAATTATTTAAAAAATTTCCCATTTTCTACAACAATGTTCGATCATGGACACAAAAGAAGGTTCAAAGGATTAATAATATTATAACAACATTTTTCGACAAAACTTGTTGCCCCATTTTCTAAGCCTTTTTTTTCTCAGAATCTTGTCTCTATAGTATGTAATTTATTGCTAGTTTTGGTATGTGTTTGTTTCCTAAATTAATAACCATGTTTTTTTCTTTTGTTTTGCAAGCCTATCATTTGCTACAATGGGCAAGATCCATTTTGAGTAAGGTTCAATTCCCTCAAAAGATTATGCTTCTAGGTTTATATGAGATAAATTTCATTTCCTTAATATTTTGGATGCCAATTTTTCAAAGTTTTCATCATCTTTTTACTTGTAGGATCATATGGTTGCTTCCAAAATGGTTGCTTCCAAAACAAAGAGCAACAACAACCTTAAAGCCAACAACCTTTTAGCATTAAAAACGTGTAAAGTAGCCACATTTTTGCTCACAAAATGGTGAGATTGAAAAACATCCATTTAAAAAAAAATATGTTGCCACATGTCAGCCTTAAATTAAAAAGCCTTAGCCATCTTGGCTACCATTGAAAATCCCTTAAAACAAGATGTATTATGCCTATCATGACCATTTGAAAGGTATCAAAAATCACACACAATCAATGATTTTATTTTAATTTTTAAATTTTTGATGTTGCAACATTGGTTAACATCTCACCAAGGATTTAACATTAAATGTTAACAAGGCAAGTAAGATAGTATAAAATATACAATCCTGTTATTGTTTGGTAATCTACAAGAGCAAGTGTTTTTAATTTGAAAATCATAATCCAAAACCCCAATTTTTAAAATAATTTTTTCACAATTTTCCAAACAATGTCAAAATATTTAGATTCCAATTACTCATATGCATGGTAGTTTTCAAAGCTTGGATTTCACCACAATTTTTTCAAATAATAAAAAAGGAAAACAATTATAAAATATATCATCAACAGAAAGAAAAAGATTTCACACAAACACAAAGACTTTCATCTGGCTATTTCTTCACATAATCAATCCCCTTCCCTCAACCTTTCATCCCTCTTTGATACAGCACGTTCAGGACAACAGATATCATCATCAACACAGAGATTTCACAAATGATCAACAACAGATTTCATCCTAATGCATCTACTTCTTCTTTTTTTCTTCACATAATCACATCCAACTCCTCGGACCTCTTTCTTTCGTCCTCTTTGATAATACAACAGCGTTCAGGACAACAGAATGAAAGATTATTCATCCTAGTGCATCTGTTTTTCATCACATAATCAGAGTGTCCTCGACCGACGGCTTTCGTCTTCTTCTGTGCGCGCGCGCTCGGGCGGGCTGCTGCTTTAGAGCAACCAGTGGAAGAAGAGGAAGTAGAGCGGGTACAAGAAGAGGAAGACGATGCCGACGGTGTGAGCTCCGCCCTTGGCTTCGCCGAAGGCTTGCCTCCAGCCGCCGGAGTTGTTGAGATGTTGTACGAATAAGTAGATGCCGATGACGAGAGAAATCCCGACGCCGATGATGCTGTCCTTGACGGCCAGAACTAATGCCGGAGCAGTCACAATAAGAAGGATTGCCGCTGCTGGCAATTCCAAATCTCCTGAAAATAATTTACAACAACAAAAGACTTGTCGACTTGTTTAGAAATCAAATGGCGAGGGTACTATTATCCTTTGGGAAAAACGAATTCAATATTTCTGTCTGTCTATCTATCTATGCGCCATATTATTCATTCCTTCTTCTTTCGAGATCCTCAGCAAGCAAAGTTTGTTTGCATGTACCGTGAATAATGTTCGGGAAGACAGGGGCAAAGAAGAGGCGGATAACAACGGCGATGAACGCAATCCAGCGGCCAATGTCACTTCTCAATACATTGAAGAGAAACTCAGGCAAGTTCAAAGCGACGTAAGGGACCAACAGAGCCGTGAGCAAGTTTGTCCTCCAGTTTGTCCTGTCCAATATCAATAGATATCTGCACAGCGAAAGATCTCACTTCATTAAACGCTCTCTCTCTCTCTCTCTCTCTCTCTCTCTCTCTCTCTGGTTCATTTCCAGAAACTCTATTTCCAGTCGCGATTGTCGAGCCAATGAAAGCATTGCTGGTTACAATATGCACCTGCACAACACACAGAACTGCAGCCAAACAGGACTACTACCACTACCACTACATACTACTATCCAATAGAACCTCCAAACAGAAAATACGCACCGCGCACATTTCACTGCCCGAGCCTCTTCCACTTCTCCGCAAAACCATCTATCTACCCAGAGCCAAAGGGCATTACAACATATACAGAAGATACGAAGAATGAGGGAGGGAGGGCTAGCTTACACAGCGGTAATGAGAGCGATCCACTGAAATATTTCAGTGAGACCGAAGTGTGTGTTCTGTAAGACCAAGGTAGTATGTGCCGCCATGCTGCGCAACAGTTCCCCCAACACCTGGAAATCGGCTTCCAGTCCATTGTTGACAGGATCTGCAGCCACCTGGGAGACATCCAACGCAAATGCTCTCTGGGCCACCATGGCTACTTGCTTACTTGTGCTTTACTCGACTGCGTGATGTGAGTCACTGATCGGTCGCTCGCTCGCTTCAGCACGTCCTTGCGCGGCACGCTGCTGTCGACGGAGGAAGTGAAGAGGAGAGAAGAAGGTGAACTGCGCGCTGTCGACGTGAGGAAGGGAAGAGGAGCGAAGAAGACGAACTGCAGAGTGTCTCCAGAGACGCGCTCTCTGTCTCTTCTTTGTCTCTTTGAAGAAGAAGCCTTCGGATGCCGTTGCTCCGTTCACACTTACTGGCCACTGGGCTGCTGGAACTGACACCTAGATATTTATTTTTCCACAAAAAAGGACGACGTTTAGTGTGAATCCTGCACTGCCTCTTGTCGGTGGGAAAAGGGCATTTGTTATATCCAATTTACGATATTCTCGGAATATGATAATTACTTTAGGTGAAAATAAGTTACTAAAGTGACTCGTGAGAGAAGCGTTGATTTCACTTACCGGCCTACAGTTAGTCAAACCCTAAGTTTCTAACCTACTAAAGTTACGTGCAGTAAAATTGTGGCCGGGTTTTGGTTTCAAGGCCAGTGACATGCATTTACAACTAGGTACCTATTTTGGGATCCAGTGTTGGAACTCCTACTCATTTCGCCAAAAAGCGATATTAAGACTTAATAATTCGAAAATTAAGTGATTTTGGAGGTTTTCAATCGCCAGAAGTGAGAAAAGAAATCATTAGATTTTTATACTTGACTTTTAGTGTGTAGCCAGAATATAGAAAGATGAATAAAGATTTTTTTTAAATTTCATATTTGGTTTATAGCCAGATTTGGCTAAATCTTCCTCACAAGGATTGTCACTTTTTCTACATTTTCACAATGGATGAGAGCCATTTTGGCTACAAACAAAAATTCCTAAAAAACCCATTAGCTCATACATTGAATTTTCAGACTTAAACTCTTGCAACTGTTATTCACCTGCCATTCCCACCACCCCTCAATAGCATACTCTTGAATATAGGCAACTGAGTTGACCACTTAGAAACTCAAAGAGTGTACAACCCCACAATTAGTTTAAATTGCTTCTAAATATTGCAATTTTTTCATGATTTCAATTCAATTTGCATGCAGTGTCATTCAATATTTTCATTCAAATGGAACTTATTTCACAAAATCAATTCATTTTTTTCAACAATTGATCAGTATCTTAAGGAAAAAGAAAAATGAAAAAAACTGAAATATTTCACAATGTAAAAATATAATCTTCAAAAAAACCCTCTAAAAGAAATAAAAAATCCTTCAAGATATTATAACTTTACAACTAATTTCTCAAGTTTCAACACAACCCAAAATATCATCTTTCAAAAAAAACCCTCATACAAGAATAGACCTATTTATTATTACCTAGGGGCAAAAATCCATTAAGCTTACTATCTTACTTATATAAAATAATTGGTGTCCGCCCATGCTTGATTCGGTAATTCGTGATTGGCTGGAGACCGCCCCCCCCCCCTTGAGAGCCCCCAGCCAAAGCGAGCGACAGTTGATATCTCCATGGGAGATTGCTATTTTTAATCCGCATTGAGCTCAAATGGAATACTCTTACGAACCATCATTATAATTTTTTTAACTTTGGGAGTTAGCGGGATGCCTTTTTTGGGTCCGCTATTCCTTTTATTAGGCAAGACTACAAGTTGCATTCACTTATTAACCCCATTTTTTAAAAAAAGAACTTTGAATAGGTAGATTTTTTGTAGGATACCCCCCAAATTGTTTTTGGGGGTGGGGGGGAGAGGGTTATTCTTCATCTAATAATAATATCATATATTGTAATACCTTGGCAGGTTGAACCAATGTTTGTCAAATAAATAAATAAATAAATAAATTGAAAAATCATTTCAACCAAATAGAATTTTCTTCAATGTTCAATACTTTCTTTCAGAATTTTTTTGTTACTTGGGGGAAAAAAAAAATGAAAATTTCAACATTTCTGGAAAAAATATAAATTAATGTGGAAAACTGCCAAGGTAGTAGTAGGGCATATATTATTAAAAGCCAATATACCCATCATCTATCTCTCTTGCAAATGATGTCCCCACCCACCCCCAAAAGAAAAAAAAGGTTTTGGGTTTTGGCCTTTGGTGTG
>Ga0116229_10005834_pt1 | contig 19946 bp, 10 predicted proteins | sample S1TSphgellanicum_3_FD_87313 | JGI IMG/M metagenome (GOLD analysis project Ga0116229, IMG submission 87313) | Host-associated microbial communities from peat moss isolated from Minnesota, USA - S1T2_Fc - Sphagnum magellanicum MG | ecosystem: Host-associated > Plants > Peat moss > Unclassified... | reverse complement strand
GGGGTAGAAAAACAACTTAAAAAATTAAAAGTTTTCCCCCCCCCCCCCCCCCCAAACACACAAATAAAATACCAAAGAGTGGAGAGAAGAATTTGGTTAAGAATGAGTGTTCTACCTACCAATGAAAGGTGGGTTGAGCACCAAAATAAGCAAAACCCTAAATACCCCCCATCGAGCCCTGAACAGAAGAACATGTAGAACCGTGCTGCATGGTTCTATGCAGAACCAAGCAGGGCTGAAAAACATGTGCAAGAAGACAAGAGAAACATGCGCCAGACAGAGCTCGATGGGGGTATTTAGCGTCTCGCCCAAATGATAGTTTTTTCTTGACTTTGTTGAGTAGAAAGGCATTGATGTCGTTGACCTCCAATCCCAAACCAAATGGAATACCTAACAGCTTGGTGATGTCTTTTCTCTTGCCCATTTCCAATGGAAACCGTTCAACCAATTTGGCATGGCTTGGCATGTCCCTTGAAAGAAGGCTACACAATTCCCCCAATTGATTTCAAGGCTACAAGCAGTCCCCAATAACTTTAAAGTAGCAACCAAATTTTCAACAAGGCCTTTTCACATTTTTATTATAAAGGTCGTGTCATTTGCTAGCAGGCTGGATGAGGTAGGGAAAGCTTTTAAAATTTCTGAGTTTTAACCTAAGCTTTGACAAACTGGTTGAGAGCTTCCCCCACAAATAAGAACCGATATGGGGTCAACAGATAACCCTGCTTGACTCCCTTCAAAATTGGAAATGGCCTTGAAATGGCCCCATTCAAGTTCACTAATGTTTCTACCCCCACAAACAATATCTGAACAAATTGAATGACACCTTGAAGTAGTTTTATCTTCTCTAGGCATTGGAATGAAAATGCCCAAAACGCCTTGTCACAGGGCTTTGGAGAAGTCTAGCTTGAGAAGAATCAAGTTTTGATTTGAGGTTTTTGCTCATTCGAAAGTTTCATGAACAAGTAGGATCCCATCCAAGCTATGGTGCAGAAGAAAGAATGTTGATCGGTCTATGCTAATTACTTCCATCAAAACTGTTTGGAGTCGTTGCTGAAGGGCCTTTTGCAAATATCTTATACGAAACATTGAGTAGAGTAATTGGATGCTAGTTGTTGACATCCTCTTTCTCCCCACCCTTTGGCAGCAAGGTAATTAGCCCTTGAGTGAGCCTGGTTAAGAATTTACCTTGCTTAATGGCTATGGACATCATCAGCCAATAATCATGTCCCACAACATCCCAGAATTTTTTTATAGAACTCTGAAACCACTCCATCAATCCTTGGGGCTTTGCAATTTGCCAACTCTACCACTGCCTTTCTAAGTTTTTCCTTGGTGATGGTAGAAGCCAATCTCTATGCCATACTAGTCATGACCTTATAGGGCAATGATTGGATTATATGTTGTCTAGTTTCCCCAATTTCTTTTGTGTATGATGTTTCCATGTATAGTTGCTTGAAAAATCTCAGCAAGTCCTTTCCACTTCTCCCTTCTCACACCCTAGCTCCCCATTTTGATTCTTGATAGTGGTGAAAAAATTAGAAGATGGTTTCTCCTTAATGGTGTTAAAATTTTCTTTAAACATAGAGTCCCCAACATGTTTCCACTTTACTCTTTAGTGGATTTGCATCCCTTCAATCTTTCATTCCTCAAAGCCTTTTAAACAACCTTGAAGATCTACAACCTTGTCCTACAACAATGTATGTTGAAAGTTCCCCATTGCTTCTTTGAGCTCATGCTTTAGCAAGTTCTTTAATTTTCAAAACTTCCCAGCCTTACTTTTACAAAAAATTTGATAAAACCATGTCAATATTAGAGCTTTTTGAAAAAGCTAGACTGGGGTTTACAACTTTCCCAAATTGCCTTGATTTGTTCTTAACCTCCCTTAGGTTTTTCATACTCATCTTCTAGTGACCCTTATTTATGATAATTTTGAAATCAAGGCATATTGAAAGGCTAAGAGGTAGATGGTCAAACAAAATTGAATCCCCATGGAAAAGTCTACCACATAATTGAAATTTGTTTGATGGTCATTCAACCATGTTGAAGTTTCCATTCAAAATCAAATAACAAATTGTTGGCAATTTTGCTAACATTTCCTCCCAAACTTTACATCAATCATGGGAATCATGGGGGGCGTAAATAGTGGCAACCCCTAGCATACCACCTAGGATACCTTCAAATTGGATCCACAAGAACTTGTTACCAACCATATTGCCTCTACATTAATGTGTTGTGCCCACCTACTTATAATCATGGTGCAAACACCACTGTGCCCTACACCAAAAGCTCTTTCACCTGAAAAATAACTCAAGTTTGCATGTAAAATCTTACATCCTACTTGGGGCCATATTCTCTTTCCTAAAAAGAAAGCCTTCTTTGCCCTCAACTTGCCCCACTTGGGAACAAACGAATTAGATGTAGTTGTGAAGAAAGGAGATTTTACCATCCTTAATTAGGCCCCTCACATTTAAAAAAAGCAAATATACATTCATCATGAAAATTGATTGAAATCAAGGCATTATGAGAAATCGCATCTATCAAAACCACACTACCCTGCAACTAAAATCCAAAAAAAATTCATATACAACTATTGTGCAACTATCCTTTGGATATGATAATTATTGTGCAATTATCCCCCTAGAAATAAGGTGTATTAATAAATAAATTGTCACATCAAAAAATCAGTTAGTTGCATTATAGTTGGAAATGAATTCAAAATGGGTCTTCTATATGATCATTTATATACATCGTACATACATATGTAATCAACTATGTTTGATTTTTTCAAAAGTTGCATTGTAATTACATGTGGCAACTACTTTTGAATTGTTGTAAATGTGCAATTAAAATAATAATTATGATGCAACTAGTGTATAATGTACATACATGCAATCATGCCACATGTCAACATTTTCACCACCCATTATGGGATACATTTGCAACTAGTTTTCAACTATGATTCCCATTGATACAATTATTACAATCATTAGTGTGCCATTACTAAAGTACTACTATTGGGTGCGATCACAATTGGGGTACACAAAAAAAATGTCTCTCGCCAAAATCATTTTTAGGACATTATTTTGAATGACCATTACATTTACAAAATAATTTATTTGATAGATTTTCTTTATTCATTAGATATTCACATACTTCTTGATTAAAATGGTGGTGATTTTTAATGATTTGGATGATTAAAACATGTTTTTAAATGTCCTAAAAGACAGCTTAAAAACCATGTCCCACTACACAATTTTGTCAAAAAAGACTTAATAGGATTAGCAATGTTTGTTCAAATTACTCCATATTTTAACCACAAATAGAATGAAGTATGTTCCATATGATAACATTAAAAAAAAATTTGGTAAATCATCAAATTTTGTGGAATTGATGCTAAAATCTTGGATTTTTTCATAAAACAGATGCGTTAATAAAGACAATCAAATTAATTTTGTTAATTAAAAATTTACATTCCAAAGGTTTGGAAACAAGTATAAAAAACAAAAGTTGCAAAAAAAAGGACATTATTTTATGTTTTTAATAGGATTTTAGCATTCCAAATGAAAGTATGTTATTTTGGAATGTTTAAGTAGTCTTGCATTCCTTTTTGGTTTATACTTGAACATCACATTTGAAATTTGTTCAATTGATTTGAATCATTCATTATAACATTTGTTGGTTGAAAGCGTAAACATATATATCCCCTTTTCATTGTTTAACATCTTAGAACATTCATTTTGTTAAGTCCTTAATTTAGAATTCATGAAACAAGACAAATGGATGTTATGGTTCTTGTTATTATACCCCAATCATGATTGCACCTTATTCAACTATGTTATGACTATAATACAACTACTTATAACTTAATAAAGATACATATTCATATGTAATGTTTTATAAAAAATTCTTGTTTCAATAATTTGACTATTAATATGAATAAATATGTGTAATTCATATAATTAATTCACAATTAACTAGAAAATTAATTATTCTTGAAATATTAATCAAATAAATATTTATCCAAGTTGAAAATATTCCATAATGAATTATATTGATTATTTAATATAATTAATAATTCATTAATAATTAAAAAATAATAATGATCTAAATTCATTATATAATTAATTATTTGGATACATATAATTAATTCAAATGTGAAACTAATAATAATAATATATTAATAATGCAGTTCGATGTACATATGGATATGCATGTTTATACTTTCATGTTTTTTACAAAAATTCATATTTAATATTTAATAAAATTTTCTAAATAATTCATTTCATATTAATTATTAATCAATATGTAGTTTACTTAATTATTATGAATTATAAATAAATTTGATTCATATAATTTTTTCATTAATTAGTTAAAATAACTAATAATCTTTTTCAAAATTTCAAATGATAAATAACTAATTATATGAATTTAGATAATCAATCATTTGATGATAAATTATCTGAACAAAATAATTAATTCAAATCACTATTTCAAATAACTAAATATTAAGTAATCAATTCACATATTTAATTATCATATAATCATTAATTTAATTGTATAACTTACACAATGAAAAACAAGTACAAAGCATGTGGGAAAATATGTTTAAGGTAAACTTGCCCATCATTGATCACTTGCTTATGATTAAACAATTATTTATATCTTCATCAAATGTGCTTCATTTTGAGTGATTTAAAGTGTTATGGGAGTGCTACCTCAAGCTCTACAAATCATCTTTGAAATGTTGAGGAAAAGGTTTAATGAAAAAATAACAAGAAGAAAAATAAGCTTTCCAACTTACAAAACAAGTTTTTTCTTTTTTTTCCCTCTTTGGACCCCTCTTACTTTCAAACCTCATAACTTTCTTATTTCTTATTCATTTTCAATGATCTAAAGTGCTATAAGAATGCCATGTGAAATTCTACAAATCATTTTTGAATTTTGATAGCAACAAAAGAAACATACAAGGAATTTTTTAGGTGTTCAAAAACTAACCTTTGTATCATTCAGTGGTTTTTTTAAAAATTCTTGACCCCCTCTACTTTGGGGGGCCATAACTTTCTCAATGTTATTCCATTTTTGACGATTTTTAGTGTTCCAGATGTGCCAATGGGACAAGTTCAAATTTTTTTTAGACATTAGAAACAACGGAACCCTCCCTTTGGATGTAGCCTACCTTGAATGTTTAAATGTTTGATCACCAACTGGTGTACCCGATAGTTGGAATTCAATTGTAACTCAATTTGCAACTAAACAACAACTAAAAAATTCAACCCATATGCTTTGTCTTCAAATCCCATGTTACCAACTATATAAAAAAGGTTTATTCTCTTATGTTCTCGCATTAAAATACATGTGCCACATGTCACAATTTTGAACCATCATTAACAATCATAATGGACAGTCCAAAAATCTTCATAGTGCCACATGTTAGATCTTAATAGATGGATGATAATTAATGATGTCAACATGACATCATGGGTTTACATTGTAGTTGAAAATGAATTGTTTTAACAAAGTTGCAATGAATTGCATATCGTATATATGGAGAGTTACAACTTTGCAACTCATGTAACTCATGTAATTTGTTCGTTAGCACTCACAGCATATAAATATAGTGAGTTGCAAGTGTTTAATGCAACTCAAAAATTGAATTACGGGCCAAAATTGCAAAACACCCCTTTTTCTCATAATGAAGGGAGATTTTTACATTCGATCCTTCGTTTGTTCTTGCTAGAGTTCCACCCCCAAAGGTTATAAAATGATGAATCCTCTTGAAAGAGCTGAAAATATCTTGAAGTGTTAGACCTTTTAGTTGTAGGCTACCTTTGTGCAAGAGGCTTATTTTGGTCCAAACTTAGACTTTTTTCAGTTATATATTGACTACATGTTTGATTTGCTTAATGCTCGCATTACACATGTCCATTCTAATCTTTCAATGCATTTTGGTGCACACAAAGGAACCATGGTTAGTGGAAGGGATTGTTTTTGGATCCCCTTCTATTATCTATTAAGCTTTAATGGTTGTTTCAGGGTTGAAATTCCTCTTTGAAGCATGATCAATAGTGGTTATGTAATTTGGTGACACCAAAAACCGTACAACTTCACTTAGAGGAACATCTTGAGCTCCCCCATTTAAAGTGTTCTAGGTGTAATCATCAAACCTTAAGGATAATGGTCTATGAAGGGAGGCTTGGAATGTAACACCTAATGAATTCCCTTTTGGAAGAACCACTACTAACATCCGAGATTCTTTGTTAACATGGGTTTTTTTCTAAAGCCTATTTGGTGAGTTGTTATCCCCACCATCTATGTTCCCAACATGCATCCTACATATTGACGTCACTTACTTCGAAAGTTTGATTTTTGAGGGAAGGAGGTGGATTGAAAAATGCAACCCTTTTAACATCCTTTCAAACATTACATTGTTAATAACGGAAGCAAGCACTCTTTGATGGGTACACCCTCCTTTTCACCCCACATTGAGTTGGAACTTCAATGATTGATCAAACTTGCTACTTGAGACGATTGTTCCTCATGTGTGAGGCCATGGCCAAAGCTCATAATAACCATGGGTCAACTTTTTGAAGATTCCAAGGCACTCCTCACTTTACTTTTGTATGCGTGTTCAACATGAGAATTTGTGCTTTTGTTTAGCCGAGAAAACTTAATGTTTAAGGGGCATTTTGCGATGAACAATAATGAAACCATCAAAATCTTGGAGTTGATATTGTACATCTTCATTCCCCTAATGTGAAGAACTCTAATCCTTTGTTGGAATTGGAATTATGTTATGGGGGGTTGAATCCTTCAATTCCTAACTTCGCGCATCTTAGGGAAAATGTCAACCACAACCTTTTTTTACTACCACACTCAACATTTTGCAAAAGTGTGGTTTGAGGACACATGTCAAAAAAGTTTCCAAATGTCAAGGTTGTAGACTAGAGCTTAAAGGTCTTTTTCAAACCAATTATATTATGGTATGTTATAAGTTGTAGCCATTCATTTCAGCAAAAGTGATTAATTACAAAGGGTGATTTCAACAACGACTCTTCTTGTGCTCATGGATGTTTGCAATTCTATTGAGTTTTAATCACCTATTAGAGGCATCTATTATGAAAGTTGTGTTAACCCAAATCCAAGTTTGAAATTTTAGAGGTTTTCAAAAGTGTGGATCAGATCGATTAAAAAAGGATTAGGTAGTGCGAAATGTTCTTTTGTTGTTCTTATGGTCATGATGTGTATTGTAAATAATTAGTTATGTGGAATACAACTACATGCCCACACTAATTCAATCATAAATTTTATTTTTTGGGGGGCCATTGGGGCTAGTTCATATGTTTGGTCTTTCATAACATCAAGAAAAAAAATTTTAAACCATTCCATCCTTGACTAGGACATGATCTAATGTTAGAATGATGAAATTGTTAATTTTTGAAAAAAAGAAAATGGGGGTCTTCTTAACCTTATTTTTATTTTTGTGATTCAAGTTGGTATGTGAAAATGTTCAAACAACTTTTGTCTACAAGTTTGCAAATAATGAAAAAATATGTAAGGTAGCTTGCGATAGGGGTTTGTTATTTAGTGAGCGTGTGAGTTCGAACATGAACCTATGAATAGGAGCTGGAAGCTATATTCCAATTATGTTCCATCCATGTCAAGTAAAATATTCTTTGATAGATTTTAATGACATGTCAAAATATACCCTAACAAAATTATATTCCTGCCACATCTATAATAACTCACATGTCATCACTACCACATGGATTTGTCACGTGGACATTTGACAATAGTGTATTTGTTCAATTTAACAAAAGTATAGAAATCTACCAAGGTTGGTCCACCATGTGTTGAAGCAAAAAAATGTTTTTTGGCACCTTTATTCAAAATTTTTGAAATCATCGTCAACAAAAAGTGGCCAAAGAACCAAAGCAACCCGGAGGAAGATGAGTATGAATCACCAACACTTGTTTATTGTAGGGAAACAGACGCAATGGTGCCACTGGTGAGAGCAGGCCTTTGGACTCGACTTAAAATGCAAGGATCTTGAAATGATGACAATGCTAGAATGTTGTAAGTTGTGATAGAATCATCTAGGGGAATGGACGACAAACCAAGTCCAAACGTTGAATGTTCTCCACAATACTACCACAGACGAGGCCATTGACATCAATGACATCTCAAAACCATGAGAAAGTATTAAAGAACTATAGGAATGTCATTTGCAAGACCTTGAAATGAACCAACCTTATTGAAATGAAAGAAACGAGCTAGTGCAAGATGTGTGTTTGTCTATGTGTGTTTAGTTATTTGATCATGGCTGCTTGATGAGTAATGCATTTTAAATTTTTTTTCAGGAGTTGACAAATGAAAGTTATGTTTGTTTGAACAACTGCAACCAAAAGAGATCCATAGGGAAATAATTTGCAAGACCATCAAACAAACTAACAAATCCAACTATAAATAAAATTTTATTTGCCCACTACAATCTTGGAAATTTATATCTAGATTGAGCTAGGATGGAAATTATATTCAATGTATGAAACATATTTTAAATAAAACAATTGACACCAGATTATACAGAGATATGTTGAACATTGACACAATGTAGGATATAAAAGGAGAGATGAAATATGTATGGCCATTTAGAAACAAGACAATTGGGAAATGACTTCAAATATAATGAAAATTACATTCATAATTGGAAACCACACCCCACATAAGATTGATTTCAATTGCAATAAATATACAAAATAAAATTCCATCTCTTAATGTGGTTATTCATTATTTAGATTTGAAATTCGTTATCAAGTAGCCACAAACTTTATTGGAAATTGTTATATATTGTTTAGGTATTGTGTAAATATTGTTAGGTATAATTCCCCACTGCAAGGCACAACAATTGTTAGAAATATTGACAATATGAATAATTATATACATTTGTGTGTTAGGTTACTAAATTGATAAAATTGAAAGGATTTATTTGATACCAACAAAATCATTTTGATATAAGCGACATCAACATAAGTTATTTATGAAAATCTCCAATTCTATAATTTGAAATATGTTTCCCAAAAACATGTAAATTAGAAATTTGGATAGAGATATTCTCAAACATAAATGCAACACTAAAGAAAAAAAAAACATATAATCTTTATTTGGCATCCATATAATGTGTACAAGCCAATATGGAATTCCAACCGCAAAGAACCCAATTTTCTTACGAAATTTCACAAATGAAAAAGATGGTTTGATTGAACATTCTCAAGAATCATATAAAGTTTGAAATCATTTTGAAAGCAATGATATATTAAATTATCTTCTAAAGAAGTAATAAATTTTAAATGTTCTCTCAAAGAAAAAATTGTTTTATGTGGGGACAATTTATGAAACTTTGGATTTTCCTTATTGTGTATTTCAATCATTACAAGGTAGAGCTCATTCTTACAACCCAAATTATTTAATGTGGAAACCTACGAAAAAAAAAATAACACCTAGAGAACATGGAATTGCATGGGTAGAATATACAATTAATCCCACAACTAGGGTTTAAATTAGAGAGGGCATTCCAATAAATAACATTATATTGTCAATTTTGTTTGACAAAGTTTTTTCCAACATTGTGGTTTGTATAAGCTTCGACATAGACAATACAAGTGTTGCAAGAAGATGATTTAAAAGGAGTTTGAATGAAAATTGACATAAAGGAAAGTTTGGGGAAAAACATAAATACATCGTTAAAGCTCTCCACCCAACCTTAGGACCATTCAACAAGTTCATAAACCCATTGATCCACACCTGAGCTCAAAAAAAAATGTTAAACATTTTTTAATGCTTCATAATCAATGAAAGTTCTAATTCTTAGATGGTAACCTCAAGAAACTATCTATGAAGGAGGTGAAGCCAAGGACTCTAGAGTCGAGGCTTGAACGTCAGCATATGATGGTAGCATAAAAGAAATGGTAGGATCTTAGAGCATCTCATCCTCCCCAAATGAAAACAAATTCCTCAATGGAGATGACACTTTGCAAATAAAAAGAGAGAAAATTGTGATGCACATAACAAAAAGAATTGAAGAAATGCATAATATTGATGCAAGTGGACAACTTACTCACAATCAGACAACCTCTTGAAGTGTTTTTTGAAAGGAAAGTCAATATTGAAGTTGTGAACATGCTCAGCATCAGGCTTGGGCATGGCCATTTCAATGAGAGGCTTTAGCACCTTCTTAAAAACCTCCATATTCGACTCAAAAGCTAGGATGTGGCACCCAAGGCTGTGGTAGGCCCTAATGGTGTTACCTGCAAGGTGAAAGATGGTTTGACAATTTTTTTGATGCAAAGACTGTGAATGAATTTTTTGAGGAAGAACACATACATGTGGATGCAAATAAATTTGCAACAAAGGGTCCTATCTTGGAATAAACATTGATCAAGAATAGTAGCAAGATGCATTTCCTTTGCAGCCTTAAAGGGTTTACCGGCTTGGATATAGACATAGAGGCCCTATCCATCCAATTATACAACACGTCTTCATTCCAAACATCAATAGAGTTGTTCACAAACTCATTAAATGGTGAGGAGAAGACGAATTTCCCAATGCCCAAGGAATTTGCATAAGGGACCTTAGCAAGAAGAGTTGCATGGCTAAGGAGAGTTTTAGAGCCAAATTTTAGATAAAGTTGAGAAAAAGAAAAATACAAATAGAGCTTAGTAGATTGAGATGGAACCTTGAAAAATGGGTCCTCATTGTTCATAAGTGGCAATGAGTTCACCACAATCCACTTCATCTATATCTAGAAGTCATAGCTTTCCAGATAATACTTGACCTTTTTCAAAACTTTGAGGTCATATGGGTGAAATAACAAGACAACCCCATTAGAGGCCAAAAACATATTTGCAAATCAAAGACTCCAACAATGTACTCATTAACCTCCTTGTTCCATGCAAGAATATCATTTGGGTTCTTGGATATGAGAGGAACATGGAGGTTTCCAAGAACATTTGCAAAGACAAGTTGAACCTTGCCATTAGGATTCATCTGCACAAAAGAAGAAGAAAGTTAGTGCATCCAAGACAAGTTACTAAAACTATGTTGTAAAGGGAAAAAAAATGTAATGTAAGCATACCTTGTGAATGAACATGGAGATTGTGTCGTACTTTAGGGGCCAGGTTTGGGATGAGATCTTTGTTGCCACAATGGAATGGCAAGAGAATGGGAGGACCATGTGGTGAAAGCCAAGAGGCTTGTTGGAGGTAACAATAATCGGACTTGGGCAGGATGGAGAAAATTGGAATGATCCTCATTTAGTGCTTCAAATTCCACTAAAAGGAAGGGTGGGAAGAATAGGTGGGGTAGTAGCCTTTCTTTCTCTCCTCACATCGTCTGTTGTTTGCAAAATTTGGTTCAAAGAAACCTCAACAAAGGCGTTGGAGGAGGGAGGCTCGATCATTTTTTCCTTCAACTTTCCCTTTCCCTTGCAAGTGATTTTCCACCTCCCACCTTCAACATGTGTTCTTGTTGAGCTTGCAAGAATCTCCATGAAAGAGGGCTCAATACTCTCTCGCAAGGGAATCTCCAAGGTGAGGGTGATATCTTTCGAATAGTTGAAGTACCAACCACACTAGAGAAGATGGGGAGTAGGCCGATCCTTGAGTAGGTCCTTTCAAAGCATAATGTTATTGGCCTTGGGGTGATGCCAGATGTTTAAGAGATTGGGGAGCTAATCAATGGCACCATGGAATAACAAGACATGATAGAAATACCTGCAGGATAATGAACAACGCCTTCATAAAGAAATTTGATAAATAACATGATACAAATTATCTTACTCTTGGTGTCGAAACAAGGGGAAATTCTACGGTGATGTAGAAAAAAATATGCCTACCAACAAACACTCAGAAATCAATTTGCCATAGCTTGAAAATGGAATGAAGTTATATAATGGAATACTTGTATAAAACCTACTTGACAACCTCCTTGTTTCTGAATTGTTACTCCCAAGATTTTCTTTTTTGAATGCCATCCTTAGGCTTGAACTTTTGGAAAAAACAACTCTCCCATACCACCAACCTCCACCTCTATATATATGAAGAAAGAGAGATCATATATGGGACTTCTTTCACAACCAAAGAAAAATTGGAGACTATTGCATTGAAAAGCTTGAGCGCTTCAATCTCTAGCTAGAAGAATAAGAGCAAAATAAGGAATGTCCTTGAGAAAAACTGAAAAAAAAATGGTCATCTAAAAATGGAATACTTGATGCCAGAAGGTTGCCTTGTGTAACCATTTGTTGAATTGGGAGTTTGAAATATGTCATACCTTATACATATATTAAAAAAAAAGCCTTTAAGGTTAGGGAATGCCATGTCTTGTGAGACTTAAATTAACATCTTTTGTAAACTTCTATTAATAATAGTTCCTTGAACTACTCCAAGGGGATAATCTTTTGTAAACCTCTGTTAATAACAGTTCCTTGAACTACTCCAAGGGGATAATCCCAATTGATTGAATTCTGAAGAATTCATGAACAAGGCTAGGTTTTATGTGCTCCAACTCCATCGACTTGTAGAGATATAGAAAGGAATGAGAATAAAATCTTTTAAATTAAATTTAATGTAGGAAACAAAAGAAGGGTCAAGAACATACTTATTGAATTCCATCATGGCAATGAAGAATTCAACAAGCCCATGAGAGGTGTCAAAAATAATGGAATCAACAAAGATGTGCCAAGAGGGTTCATCATCTTGTAAACAGTTGATGTAAGGTAGCCAAGTCTACAACTTGTGATTTCCATCCCAAACAAAAAAACATGCACTTGGAAAACGACTTGAGGTCAAGATTGGCAAGTAAGAAAGATTCAAATATCCTTTTCAGACATTCAATGTCAATTCCAAAAAGACATGCACTCCTCTTGGAATTCCTCTTGCCCCTTCGAAAAGAAAAGTGAAACATAAAACATTTTGTCCCCCTCCTGATAGCCAGTCTGGAATGCTTGCTCCATCTTGAGGATGTTGATTTTGAAAATAGGATGAACAACCGGCATGGATATCATCCGGTATAGGGGAAAAACCATCCGGGCTTTTTTCCTCGGCCCCATTTTGTGTTTATCAAGGATTTCAAAACTATTAAACTTGGTCTAATTCTCAACAACTAAAATAATCTTAACAAAGGATAAGGAATATGTAGATGGCACCATTTGGGAAGTCTACAAAAAATTTAGAATGTTACAATGCACAAAGAAAACTATGAAAGCCATCCAGAATCGCAAACAAAAGTCTACCCCAATGCACCCAATACTTGAAGCATCTCCATAATCCTTGTGATGGAAATATCTTTGTAAGATATGTCCTCCAAAAGTAGACACAAGAAAGTTCATCATTCTTTTCTAAAAAAAACCTAAGTTCAAAAGGTCAAGCTGAGGAAAAAAGAGGAGGTAAGCATCCAAGGTTTTCTCTGGGCTTTAGCTTGATTCCTTGAGCTCCTTCTAAACTTCTCTCACCACCGAAAAAAGCTCTACAAGAGCAAAAAAAAGAGTTCGGCTTTTTTTTTGCTCCATCCAAGTTTTTCTCCACATCGAGAAAATCTCAAATGGAGCAAAAAGACAAAATGTCAAGCTTGGGCCTGGCTCCAAATTTAGAACCATGCCCAAGCTCAACATATTTTGTGTTCCATCCTAGCTTCTTTTGGTGCCGAGAAAATATTAGATGGAGCAAAAAACAAAAAGCTGAGCTTGGGCTTGGTTCCAAATTTGGAATCGAACCCTAGCTCGACTTTTTTTCCCCCCTCCATCCAAGTTTCTTTCGACACAAAAAGATGTTCAGATGGAGCAAAAAGAAAAAAAATCGAACTTGGGCTTGACTCTGAATTTGGAACCAAACCCAAATTCAACATTTTTTTGTTCCATCCGAGCTTCTCTCCATGCCACAACACCTAGAGAAGTTCAAATGGAACCAAAAAAAAAGCCAAACTAAGGCCTAGCTTTGAATTTGGAGTTGGGCCCAAGCTCAGGTTTGTATTCGCTCCATCCAAACTTTTTTTTGGTACTAAGAGAAGTTTGAAGTTTGGATGGAACAAAAATTTGGAGCCATGCCCAAGGTTGGTTTTTTTTCTTTTTGTTCCATTCGAACTTCTTTCAACGCTAAAAAAAACTTGAATGGAGAGAAAAAAGGAAGAGCCAAACTAGAGTTTAATTAGCTTTATTTTTGTTATAATCAAGTTCTTTCGGTGCTGAGAAAGTTCAAATGTAGTTAAAAAACAAGTCGAACTCCTTTTTTTGTTGAAGCCAAGCTTTTTTCAATGCCGAGAAAAATTTAGCTATAGCAAAAAAAATGAGCCAAGCTAGAGGTCGGCTCATTTTTTTCAAAAATTGAACTAAACTTTAACTCAACTTCGAAATCAGAACCAAGCTAAAGGTCAATTCATTTGTTTTCCAAAAATTGAACCAACCTCTAGCTCAGCTTCAAAATTGGAACCAAGTTAAAGGACAGCTCATTTTTTTTTTTTGAAAATTGAACCAACCTCTAACTTGGTTCCAAAATTGAAATGAAGCTACATTTTGGCCTTTTTTTTTCAAAAATGGAGCCGAGTTTGGGCCGGACTCCATGTTTGAAACTAGGCCCCAACTTAACTCCATATATATATATATATATTTGGAGTATTTTGCCATTAACCTAGAATCCAAGCTTGAGTTTGGATTTTTGTATGGATGAAAACTTCAAAACAAAATAGGGTTGGAATTTGAAGTTCTTACCTAGAACTTGTTGCTCTCCTTTTGAGGTGTGTTGAGGTCTCCTAGGGTCTCCAGGCCTTCTCCTTCTTCTTGCACAAAGAAAATGCATCCAAGTTCAAACCTCCAACCAAATTACCCACAAGAAAAAAAGGTTTAGGGCCCAAGTCTAAGGAATTAAGAATTAGGATACATGATGAGAAAAACATGAAACTTGGGCACCATTTCCATGGACTAGGTTCCACATTCAACCTTCAAACTTCATATTGATTTTTATTAACTTTCCAACTTTGAATTGTTATTCCAAAAAGAAAGACTTGAGAGGTGAACACTTCTAGTTGAACATTTGAATGATTAGTTCCACATGCATAATTAGTCAATTTTGTAATTTAGTTTTCATGAAGGTGGGTGTTAAAAAACACCATTCATCCTTTATTAAACCAATAACTTGCAAAACAAGTTCAACCAACTTGATGTACTCATGGGTTTTTTAACAAAAATTCATGATGAGGAAAGGGTTTTCCATAGCTTGGTAAACAAATTCACATCAAAAGGTTTTTACATCTTCAATTTTGAATTCCCTTTCATAATAATGACAAACAAAGATCTTTACATTAGTAGAAAAGGATTCTTTTCAATTGGTTTTTGCGACTAATTTGCAATCGTATACGACATTTACAACTAAAATCCTTTTAGTCATGTTGAACAAGTTACATAAAACAATAGTTGCAAACGACATGGATGGTGGATGTACAGAAAAAGTCAAAGGAATATGGTTTCATCTTTTGACTTATTGTATATGCATTGTCATTTGTGACTTACCATGTAATTAATTTGGTAAACTTAACAACAAATGATGTGTGCCATGTGGCAACATGTTTTAATATTTCAAAATTATTTTTATTTAATCTTGAAAAAACCCATATCAACCATTTTGTATGGTATTAGTGTATGACACATGGCAAAATATTATTTTGCCATGTGGCATACTTATTGTGTCCATTTATTTTTAAGGTCAATTATTTGGTGCCATGTGGCATATAAATTGTGTCCATTTGTCTTTTGAAGGTTAATTATTTTATGACACATGGCATGTTAAACCATATTTCATATTTAATATTTTTTATTAACTGATTAATTTTGATTTTTTTTTATTTAAGGTCAATAGGATATCAACATATGGATAGGTAATGAAGGTCTAGGCCTAAGGAAGTAAGTAGATAGGCTTAAGTTAATGAAGTAGGTTTAAGAAAATTCTAATTTTATTTTGGGTTTTAACCCTTAAGGTTTAACTTTTGTAATGGATTCATCCCTTGAATGACACTTGCACTTTGAAGAGTGCTAGTGCACTTATTTATATACTACACATGAAAAGAATGAAAGGCAAAGAGTATGGGTTAAACATTGTACTTGCAAGTGTCACCAACTTAGTCACAAATTATATGCAACTACTTCTTAATACCCATTCTATACTAAACCAATTTATCCACTAACTATATCAATTATTATAAGTAACAAAATTAATAAATTATAATAATACAATAGATGTAAATAATAATTCACATCATTATATTACAATATAATGTGGATTAATTGAATTTATATAGTTTATTATAGTAAATATTAAACTTTAATAATGATAATATGAATAATAAACTATTTATTAAATTATTATGGTAACTAGTGGCTAGCTTGGACTATCTATTTTGTCATTATTATTTTTCTTACTATCTCACTTGTTATATTTCTTATTATCAATTTTTAGAATCAAATAAAAATACTCAAAATTGAAATGTCCATTTTAAAACTCTATTAATAATTTTTTGTCTTGAAATATTAAAATTTAGATTCAAAAATAATAATTCAAAACTCAATTTTCAATTTTCAAATCAAATAAATTTTTTTTGGTTTAAAATAATTCAAATAAGTTTTTTCAATTTTAAATATCAAGTTTCAGGTTTAAATTTTAAAAATTCAGAATTGAAATAAAAAAATTCAAATTCAATATATGAACAATATACATACGTATGCATAATTAATATATGTACAACTATATATTTATGTTATAAACAATATATCATAAATATAACTTTAATACATACAATAAGATATGCCCCTAAATCATCATATAATAGCTTTAGAATGCGATTAACTTGGTTATTAATGCAACTTGTAAGACATATAAGCCTATTTGTGGATGAAAATAAACTAAAAAAACATTCAACCAATATGATGAAGTTTTCAATAATTGAAACATAGTTATAAAAATGATCAAAATAGTTGAAATTTGATCTTATAGTTGCAAATACTCCCAAACCTAGTTGCAAAGAACTACAAGTCGCATGTAGTCACAAATGGAGTGGTCATATTTTTATTGATTTCAACTAGTGTTATAGGTAAAACATAATAGCTAAAAACAGTCATGGAACCCACAATCCATCACAACCTAGTTTTTTAAGTTGGTAGAGGACATTTTAAAAAAATTTCAAGTGAACAACAAAACATTATTTTAGGATTTTATTGTAATTAATATTGTGGGTACACAATACCAAAGGTAAACATGAATTTTGGGTGAGGAATTGGCTTTGTAATTTCAAAATAAGTTCATCGGTAATTTTTTTACATTGTCTTTTCACATATGCCACAACCTCTGCATATATAAATCTTGTAACAAACCAAATGTCCCCATTTAATATACAAATGTTGCTTGGAAAATTCAAGTGCTAAATGATCTATTCCTGTATTTGGATTAATAATACAACAAAAACTTATGCTCTCATGAACAATGAACATCAAATGATTATTGTCTTTTGTTTCCCTAATTTTGTGTTAATTTGGCAAATTCCAAGTGTCTCTTGAAGCTATGACCAAAATAAGCATATATACATTAAAAAACTCCCAAGGTAAAGTTGAAAAAGTTTGTAGCACCAAATTTATTTGATGAACCATACAATGCACAACAATGAAAAAAAAAGCATATCGATGTTGGATCTAATTGTAAATCTAGATTTAAGGTTTTGGAAAATGTTAACCACATCAACACCAAAACAAACCAACCTTGAAACAAGTTCCTCTTTCTTCAAAACCCTTTGTGTAATCAAAGAATTCATGATCGACAAAGTTAAATGGTCATTTTTAAATTTACAAAACATTTGTTGGACATTTGATAACAAAGGTATTTAACATTAATCTTGCACAATGTAACCACACACATTTGCCCAACTTGCATTATCCATGGATGTGACTTCATCACAAATAAAAGATACAAACTTAACGTTTTTGGAGAATAACTAATTTGGTCATTTTTTTTCATGTCATGGTTTATGCATTCTGTCATTTTCCAACCACCCTTATCAAACTAATGTTATTTGGGGACAAATTAAACTTTAAAAACTTAAACAAAGGTTTGAAATCTTCATGACTTGTCATTGGTTTACCTTTAGTCAAGAGGTTGAAAACAATGGCAAATTGAATAAATTTTTGCTTGTCTTCCATTACATCACTAAGGTTAAGTTGTTGGAAAATAGTTGTTATCAATGGTTGAGCAAAAGTAATTTCAATTTTTGCATGCCCACATTTTGTATCCAAAAACCACCTACCATCATCAACTTTTTATTTTACCTTCATGTCTTTCGATGAAAACTTTTCCTTCTCCATTTTAAAATAAACATGACATTTGACGTAACTAGGTTAGTTTCATTGAAAATAGGTTCTACCCATTGCATTTCCAAAACTTAGACATCTTGAAACTTGTGGTTCAGATCAATATTAAAAGTCTTTCTAAAATTATGTCCCAACCATAACTTTAGTGAAACACACAATAACTTGAAATTGCTTTTATTATAGAACAAAATTAGGTGTGCATAGAACTTGCAATTTGTTTTAATGTTTAAAACATTGGGCCATAGATATTGGCCCCATGTGCACAAACTTGTAAACCATGGCCATGGGCATAAACCATTGGGAAAAATGTGACCCATTTAAACTAATGAAGTTTTAACTAAACCATTAAACTATTACTAACTAGCATTAACATCAAGGTCAACTTTTGGTGCCACTTCTACTTTCCTTCTTGGTGTTACTACCTTTGCTTCCACCTCGGCCTTTGCTTGAATCAATCAAATATCCTCTTGCTTGGGTTTTGGTTTTTGCTTTAAGTTTTGCAACTAATTTTACTTTTGTTTCGAATTATGATTCTAGTTTTGCTTCACCTTTTGCTTCAACATATGGTCTTAACTTTACTTCTCCTTCAACTTCTACTTGAAATTTTTATCCTACTTCTACTTTTGGTTCATCATCCTCCTTTGCAAAGTTATTTATTTTTTCGTTTATCACATGTGCATTGTTCTTAATCAAGCTTACACCAAATTTCCCCTTTGAAATTCATAACAATATATCAAAGCTTATTAAATGTTGGATGCATAAAACCTTACAAAATTGGAATCATCTAGGTTGTTTGGTCCATCAACATTTAATATGTAACACAACAATGCACCTTGTAAACCACCAAGCGGTGACTATTGTGGTATTCATTGGAAGTGTATAAAAGATTACTTAGAATCATTTTTGGGCAAGATGATGGCTAGAAGAAGCATATGTTATCTTTCATATTTAAACTAACATGAAATTATTAACACCTATAATATGGCATAAATTAAAAATTACAATGAGTGAACCACTAAGCACCAAGTTCTAATTTGAACAAGAACCAATTTTTGATTAAAGTGAAATATATGTATATATATATATTCAGCACCAAGGTTTGAATGACAAGCACAACCTAACATTTACAAGCTACCAAAAAAAACCAAAGACAATGCAAATTGTAATCAATTACAAAAACTTCAATTGACTACTTTTCAAGACTCAAGACTCATGTATATTCATGATTTTGCCTTGATGGTAAGTAGCAAACATGTGTCGTCCCATTGTTTTCATTATGGTGACATTCAAACTTTTTTTATCAAAGTTTTGTGATTTATGCTAATTAAAAAAGTAAAAATCCGTTTGTGATTTGCTAACCCCATATTCAAGGTGAAAAATAGCAAATTTTCTTTCCAAAAAACATTGCTTAGTAAATAGTGTTTTATTTTTGATAATTTTCCACCAAACTTCATTTTGAAATGTACAACTTCTACTTATCTCAAGAAAACAAGGCTGAAATTTAATTAAAATTTACCATAAACATCCAATGACAATGTCTAAACACCCACATGGT
>Ga0116229_10005833_pt1 | contig 19947 bp, 19 predicted proteins | sample S1TSphgellanicum_3_FD_87313 | JGI IMG/M metagenome (GOLD analysis project Ga0116229, IMG submission 87313) | Host-associated microbial communities from peat moss isolated from Minnesota, USA - S1T2_Fc - Sphagnum magellanicum MG | ecosystem: Host-associated > Plants > Peat moss > Unclassified... | reverse complement strand
GATATCGGTGCTGTCGGCGCTCGAAGGGCTCGACATCGCGCTGCCGGCGCTGCACCCCTATATTCTGCCGGCGGCCGTGACCATCCTGGTCGCGTTGTTCGCGCTGCAGCCTACCGGTACCGCACGCATCGGCAACGCGTTTGGCCCGGTGATGGCCCTGTGGTTCGTCGCCATTGCCGCGCTCGGGGTGTGGGGCATCGCGCAGCATCCGGCGGTGCTGCTTGCCATCAATCCGCTGTATGGCCTCTCCTACCTGTTCTCTCATGGCTATGCCAGCTTCCTGGTGCTCGGAGCGGTGTTCCTGTGCGTCACCGGCGCCGAGGCGCTGTACGCGGACATGGGGCATTTCGGACCTCGGCCGATACGCCTGGCCTGGTACGCGATCGTGTTTCCAAGCCTGCTCTTGAACTACGCCGGCCAGGCCGCCATCGTCCTGGCGGGGGCATCCACCAGCGACAACATCTTCTTTCGCCTGTGTCCGCAGCCGCTGCTGCTGCCGCTGGTGGTGCTGGCCACGGTCGCCACCATCATCGCCAGCCAGTCCATCATCACCGGCGCGTTCTCCATGACGCGACAGGCCATTCAGCTGGGCTGGCTGCCCAGGCTGCGCATCAAGCAGACGTCGGAAGTCGGTTACGGCCAGATCTACGTCGCCACCATCAACTGGCTGCTGATGGTGGTCACGGTGAGCCTGACACTGGCATTCGGCAAATCCGACAACCTGGCCGCCGCCTACGGCATCGCGGTGTCGCTGACGATGCTGATGACCTCGGCGCTGCTGTTCATGGCAATGCATGAGATCTGGGGCTGGAGCGTCTGGGCCAGCGGCGCGCTGGCCAGTGCACTGGTGTGCGTCGACTTCAGTTTCTTCGCCGCCAACCTGGTGAAGGTGGCGGATGGCGGCTATGTACCGCTGCTGCTGGCCGCAGCGGTGTATGCGCTGATGCTCACCTGGCATCGCGGCACCGCGGCGGTCACGCGTGCCGCCAACCAGACGCTGGTGCCGGTCGCGGAATTCCTCGCCGACATCAAGGCCAGGCAGGTACCGCGCGTTCCCGGCACCGCGGTGTTCATCTCGCGCAGCTCGAGCGATACACCCCCGGTCATGCGCTGGCACGTACAGAAGAATCGCGCCCTGCACCAGAAGCTGTTCGTGCTCAAGATCATCACCGAGTCGGTTCCATGGGTCGATGACGCGCAGCGACTGCAGGTCACCGAGCTGGCTCCTGATTTCTGGCGCGCCACCGCCCATTATGGCTTCATGGAGCGGCCCGACATTCCGCAGTTGCTGCTGCAGACGCCGGCGTTCGGATGCGCGCTGCAGCTCGATGACGTGACCTACTACGTCGGACATGAAACCATCGTGCATGCCGAGGACGGCTCCGGACTGTGGCGCTGGGAGGAACAGCTGTACGCCGCGATGGCCAGGAACGCGCTGCATGTCAGCGACTTCCTGCGGCTGCCGAGCGACGGCGTGGTCGAGATCGGGCGCCAGATCGCAATCTAGTCGAGCCTACAGGCCCAACTCGCTCAATCCAGGATGATCGTCCGGCCGTCGGTAAACTGCCAGTTCTCGTTGCCATAGCTGCGATACCACTGGCCCGAGTCATCGCGACTGGCCACGATGTTGCCGCCAATAGCCTTGAACAGCAGTTCGATGGTCGTCAGTGTAGCGCCGCGCAGCATGGGTGTCGGCGAAATCCCTACGGCGCGAGCGCGTCATCCTACAGTGGCGCGCCGGCAATCCGACCGCAGATGGTCCGGCTGGCCGACCCGCGGGCGGCGCCCGCGACCGGTGCCCCGGCGGTCATGCTGTGCGAAAACAGTGCGTACAGTCAGCGGCGTGCTGGGCATCCAAGTGAGAAGATACATGCAGCAGAAGAGAAGCCCGGCGTCCGTGCGCGGTGCATTCGGACACCCGCTCGCCGGATTGCTGGAGCGGCGCCATGCCTGGTCCGGCCAAACGGGCTTCATCAATCGGCCACAGCGTGCGTATGACGGCCACAGCAGCCCAGGCGAGCGCCACCGCGCCGATCTTGCGCACCGCGGGGCCGACAGCGACCCGCGCAGACTGGTCGGGCGCAAGGCGTTGATCGCTGGCGGCGACTCGGAATGGGCGAGGGCGGTAGCGGCCGACTTTGCCAGCGAGGGCGCTGACGTTGCCTTTACCTTTACAGGCACGACGCCGGCGCCGCTCCCCGTCCAGAAGATGAGCCCGTGGCCTCTCCGGGCCGGGCACCAATCAGTGCCCCTGGGGGGCGACCTGCACACCGAGGCCTCCTGCGGGCAGCTGGTCGCCGACAGCGTCCGCACACTCGGGGGTCTGGACATACTCCTGATCGATGCCAGCAGGCAGCGCAGCGTCGCCGATATCGCGCACATGAGCACCGAGCAGTTCGACGCCGCATTCCGCAGCAACATCTACGCGATGTTCTGGCTGACGAAGGCGGCGCTGCCGCACCTGGGCCCGGGCTCGTCGATCATCAATACCGGGCCGCCGTCCGGCGGTGACGCTGAGGATATGGAGCTCGATTATTCCGCGGCCAAAGGGGCGATCATGGTGTTCACCAGGAGCCTGGCAAAGCAGCTCGCCGGCCATGGTATACGCGTCAATGCGGTGGCGCCGGAGCCGATCTGGAGACCGCGGCCCACCGCCGACGCGCCGGCGCCTGCTGACCTGCGCGATCGCCAGTCGGAGCTCGCGTCGATCTACGTGTGGCTGGCCTCCAATGAGTCCAGCTATGCCACCGGCCAGCTCTATGGCGCCGTGGACAGCGGGGGCCTGCGATCGGGCTGATCGGAGCGTTTTCCAGGGCAGCTGTAACCAAACCCGGGGCTGCAGCGAACTTGGCTGTGTGAGGCAGTTAGCACCCACCCACACCGCACAGGAGACCCTCCCCATGCCGGGCCGCCACAGCACGTCAGCCAACGCCGGCCTACTCGCGACCGACCTTGACAACAGGCGCGGCATCGACCGGACGCGTCGCCGCTTGCTGGGCGGCGCCGTGGCCTCGGCCGGCGTCATCGGCCTGGTTGCCGTGGCGGGGCACGTCCGGGCAGCCGTGGCCGCCGCCTCCGCCGCGGCAGCGGCCCCTGCAGACATGGCCGATGTGCGGATCGAAGCCTTCTCAGCCGCGGGCAAGAGCCAGGGCGTCAGCGAGGTGCCGAAGATCGTGCGCAGCGACGCAGAGTGGCGACAGCAGCTCTCGGCGCTGGCATTCGATGTCACGCGACGGGCGGGCACCGAGACGCCGTTCACCGGGGCGCTGTGGAACCAGCACGCCGATGGCCTGTATTACTGCGTCTGCTGCCAGACGGCGCTGTTCGATTCACGCACCAAGTTCGAGTCCGGCACGGGCTGGCCGAGCTTCTGGCAGCCGATATCCAGGTATAATGTGCAGGAGGGCGAGGACAACAGCCTGTTCATGCAGCGTACCGCCGTGTCCTGCCGGCGTTGCGACGCGCACCTGGGTCATGTGTTCGATGACGGGCCCAAGCCGACCGGCTTGCGCTACTGCATGAACTCGGTGGCGCTTACGTTCAGCGCGCGCGCCTGAGCGATACGACGCGCGCCTTAGCGACACCGCGCGCACCCTGGAAAAAAACCTGATGATCGGTCGGAGATATCTATGCACAGCCTGAAACTTTCCATGCTCGCCGTCCCAGTCGTGTTCGCGCTGCAGGCATGGACGCTGGTCGGCGCTGCGGAACCTGCGGTTCCAGCCGCCGCCCCACTGGCGGGTATCCCGGCCGCATCGGGCTCATTGCAGACCGCGGTGCTGGCTGGCGGCTGTTTCTGGGGCACCCAGGGCGTGTTCGAACACGTCAAGGGCGTGCGCAAGGTCGTTGCCGGCTATGCCGGCGGCGAGGGCAGCACCGCCCAGTACGAGACCGTGAGCACCGGCACCACCGGCCATGCCGAGTCGATCCAGATTACCTTCGACCCGTCGGTCGTCTCGTATGCCGATCTGCTGCAGATCTTCTTCTCCGTTGCGCACGATCCAACCGAGCTCAATCGGCAGGGGCCGGATACCGGCACTCAGTACCGCTCGGAGATCTTCTTCGCCGATGCGACCCAACAGAAGACCGCGCTCGCTTATATCGCCCAGTTGAACCAGGCGCACGTGTTTGGCCGCCCGATCGTGACGCGCGTAGACCCGCTGACCGGATTCTATCCGGCCGAGAGTTATCACCAGGATTTCCTGGTCAGGAACCCACGCTATCCGTACATCGTCATCAACGACCTGCCGAAAGTCGCGAATCTGAAGCGTGAGTTTCCGCAGAGCTACGTCGACGAGCCGGTACTGGTTGTCGCCAGCAAATAGCCGCCTCTCCGCGCTGCCGGGGGAGCGCCGGTCATAACCCCGTCCTGCCGCTGTCGCAGCGCTGGCGGGTGCCAAATCTGCGCCACTCAACGGCGCACCCGCACACCGCCGGCCCAAGGCGGGGTAAACCCTGGAGTGTAGTTGCGCTAGTATCTGCGGCTCGCTGCGCCTGGCGACAACACTCGAATACAGGGGACGCGCATTGGACGTACATGAATACCAGGCAAAGGAATTGCTGTCCGGCTTTGGCGTGCCGATCCAGCGCGGGTCGGTAGCCTATAGCGCCGACCAGGCGTCGTTCATGGCGTCGGAGCTGGGCGGCTGGCACTGGGCAGTCAAGGCGCAGATCCATTCCGGCGCCCGCGGCAAGGCCGGCGGCATCAAGCTGTGCAGGACCTACCATGAGGTGCAGCAGGCCGCGAAGGGCATGCTCGGCCGAAAACTCGTGACCCAGCAGACCGGGCCCGAGGGCAGGATCGTGCAGCGCGTCTATGTCGAAGTCGCCGAGAAGTTCGAACGCGAGCTGTACTTCGGCATCGTGCTGGACCGCAAGGCGGAACGCGTGCGCATCATCGCTTCGGCCGAGGGCGGCATGGAGATCGAGGAGCTCGCCAAGACCGCCCCGCAGTCGATCCTGCAGGTGATTGTCGAGCCGGCGGTGGGGCTGCAGCCGTTCCAGGCGCGCGAGCTCGCATTCGGCCTGGGCCTCAACATCAAGCAGGTGAGCCGGGCGGTAGCGGCAATCCTCGGCGCCTACCGCGCCTTTCGCAGCCTGGACGCCAGCATGGTGGAGATCAATCCGCTGGTGGTGACGCACGACGATCGGGTGATTGCGCTCGATGCGAAGATGTCGTTCGACGACAACGCGCTGTTCCGGCACCCGGAAGTGGCCGAGATGCGCGACCTGTCGCAGGAAGACCCGCGCGAGGCCGAGGCGTCGCAGGACAGCCTGAGCTACGTCGGTCTCACCGGCGATATCGGCTGCATCATCAATGGCGCCGGGCTGGCGATGGCGACGATGGACACCATCAAGTACGCGGGCGGTGAGCCGGCCAACTTCCTCGACGTCGGCGGCGGCGCCTCCCCCGAGCGCGTGGCGAAAGCCTTCAAGCTGGTGCTGTCCGACGCCAACGTCAAGGCGATCCTGGTGAACATCTTCGCCGGCATCAACCGCTGCGATTGGGTGGCCCAGGGTGTGGTGCAGGCGGTGCGCGACATCGGCATCAAGGTGCCGCTGGTGGTGCGCCTGGCGGGTACCAACGAAACCGAGGGCCGCAGGATCATCAGGGACAGCGGACTGCCGATCATCAGCGCCGAGACGCTGGCGGACGCGGCGCAGAAGTCGGTTGCTGCCGCGCGCGGCACCTGACCGCAGTCCCAGGAGTCATGAAATGAGCATCCTGATCGACGAGACCACGCCGGTGATCATCCAGGGCTTCACCGGGGACAAGGCCACGTTCCACGCCCGGGAAATGATCGCCTACGGCACGCGACTGGTAGGGGGCGTCACTCCGGGCAAGGGCGGCCAGACGCACCTGGAGCGGCCGGTGTTCAACACTGTCAAGGAGGCCGCGCGTGCCACCGGCGCCACCACCAGCCTGGCGTTCGTGCCACCGGCGTTCGCCGCCGATTCGCTGATGGAGGCGGCCGATGCCGGGCTCAAGCTGGTATGTACCATCACCGACGGGATTCCCGCACAGGACATGATGCGGGTGAAGCGCTACCTGATGCGTTATCCGAAGGACAAGCGCACGATGATCGTCGGTCCCAACTGCGCCGGCATCATCAGCGCCGGCAAGGCCATGCTCGGCATCATGCCCGGACATATCTACCGGCGTGGCAACGTCGGCATCGTGTCGCGCTCCGGAACCCTGGGGTATGAAGCTGCGGCGCAGATGAACGCCATCGGCATCGGCCAGACCACGAGTGTCGGCATCGGCGGGGATCCGATCAACGGCAGCTCTTTCCTCGATCACCTGATGCTGTTCGAGCAGGATCCGGAAACCGAGGCCGTGGTGATGATCGGGGAGATCGGCGGCCCACAGGAGGCGGAAGCATCCAAGTGGGTCATGGAGCACATGAGCAAGCCCGTCATCGGCTACGTCGCCGGACTCACCGCACCGCGCGGCCGTCGCATGGGTCATGCGGGGGCCATCATTTCCACCAGCGGCGACAGCGCCTCGGAGAAGGCCGAGACCATGAAGGCCTACGGCCTGACGGTCGCGCCCAGCGCCTCCGAACTGGGTTCCACGGTCGCCGAAGTGCTGCGGCACCTGCCCGGACGCCGCGTCAGCGCATGAGTTTTACGACGATCGAGCAGGCTGCGCCGCGCCTGCACCGCTCCGAACTGGCGGTCCCGGGGACCAACCCGGCATTGTTCATCAAGGCGGCCAAGTCCGGCGCGGACATCATTTTTCTCGACTGCGAAGACGCGGTGGCGCCGGACGACAAGGACCAGGCGCGCCGCAACATCATCCAGGGGCTGAATGAACTGGATTGGGGCAGCAAGACCATGATGGTGCGCATCAATGGTCTTGATACCCACTACATGTACCGCGACGTCGTGGATATCGTCGAGTCCTGTCCGCGACTGGACATGATACTGATTCCCAAGGTCGGCGTCGCCGCCGATGTCTATGCGGTCGATATGCTGGTCACGCAGATCGAGGCGGCCAGGAAGCGCGACAAGCGCATCGGCTTCGAGGTACTGATCGAGACTGCGCTCGGCATGGCGAACGTGGAGGCGATCGCGCAATCATCGCGACGGCTGGAAGCGATGAGCTTTGGCGTGGCCGACTATGCCGCCTCCACCCGCGCCCGTACCACGGTAATCGGTGGTGTCAACAAGGACAGCGGTGTGCTCACCGACAAGGATGGCGATAATCCGCGCCAGTATTTCTGGTCCGATCCGTGGCACGCCGCGCAGACGCGCATGCTGGTGGCCTGCCGCGCCTACGGCCTGCGGCCCATCGACGGACCGTTCGGCGACTTCAGCGACCCGGAAGGGTTCATTGCCGCTGCCAATCGCGCCGCGGTGCTCGGCTACGAAGGCAAGTGGGCCATCCATCCGTCGCAGGTCGAACTGGCCAACCAGGTGTTCACGCCATCGGCTGCCGATGTCAGCAAGGCCAGGCGAATCCTTGCGGCGATGGCACAGGCGGCGAAGGAGGGCCGTGGTGCGGTATCGCTGGATGGACGCCTGATCGACATCGCCAGCATCCGCATGGCAGAGGCGCTGATTGCCAAGGCCGATTCGATCACTGGCGCAACTGCGCCTCCTGTCCCCAGCGGCCGACCGTCTTGACCTGCTCTTCGCGTGCCAGGTATGCCGGCTCTGCCGGTGCCGCGGGCACCGATGAGTCGGCGGACGCGATCGAGGCGCAGCCCGGCGCTACCGCCTGCAAGCCGGCGCGGGTATCGGCGTCGGCCATCGCCTGCGCCAGGGCGACAGGATCGATCCAGGTCATGTTGCCGGCGACCAGCTTCAGGTAGACGCGGCCGCTGCGCTGATCGGCGAAGTTGCAGTGGCGAAAAATCCTGACGCAATCGCGCAGGAATCCGGTGTTGCGTTCCGCCGCCAGCATCTCCTGCCGGGCGAACAGTTGAGCGGCCGTGGTGGCACCGATATTGACCTTGCGAAAGCGCTCGATGTCCAGCAGGCACTTGATGTCGAGGACATTGATGACGTCGTTCCAGCCGAAGGCGGCCGTGAGCGGACCCTCGCCCTGCGGCACGCCATTGTCCAGGAACTCGAAATGCACCTGCTTGTCGTTGCGCTGCACCCAGGTGAAGAACAGCTGCGGAATGCCGCTATAGGCTTCGACCGAATGCGCCAGCGTGTCGTCGACCGCCTTGTAGCGGCCGACCGCGAGCCCGCGGTTCCATGCGCGCTCGACCAGCGCCGCTGGCGGGGTGATCACGCAGAACAGGTAGACGATCTGACCGAATCGCGTCAGCAGGTTGCTGCCGGCCTCGTTGGAGTCAGGCGCGAAGCTGTCGAATCTGAAGCGGTCGATCAGCAGATGGGAGATCCGGCCGCGCTGTGCCTTGCGGGCCATGTAGCGGTCGAGTTTCTGGTCCACCACCCGCAGCTCATCGCCGGTGAATGCGCCGCCGTATTTGTACGCCGCGCCGAGGGTCGCGTAATCCAGCAGCAGCTTGCGCCAGATGTCCGGACTGATCAGTGCAAATTCGCTCCAGCTCACCCCGATGCGTCCCGCCAGCGCCTTCTGCAGTGGCCGGATGGTGCTCTTGCCGGCGGCCGAAGGCCCCTTCAGGTTCATCACCACCGGCTGGCGCTGCGGCGGCAGCAGCTGATATCCCTCTGACTCGGCGGCGGCGGTGAGCCACGGATCCATCAACTCCCCGATCGCATCCCCGGCCAGTTCATTGACTGCCATGGCAACGGTGACCGAGGCGATCAACTGTTGCCCCGCCCAGATACTGCCGTGCCGGATGAACAGCGCCGACACCACGCGCGCCAGCGTGCGCGCAACGGTGGCCTGCGTCGCATCGCCGGCCGCATGCGATTGGGACTCCCATTCGGCCAGCGCCGCCATGGGCGCGGCGGCGGACGGCGCCGGCGTCAGGCGCGCCAGCTCGCGTTCAACGACCAGGGTGCAGCTGTCATGCACCCTCTCATAGCAGGCGCAGATCGCCGGCAGCTGCGGCTCGATGTGTCGCTCGAGCAGCGCGCGCGTCATGCGGCGGAAATTGATCCCAAGATCCGCGACCCGCTCGCCGTCGGGAACCGAGAAATCCGCGGTGACCCGCACCAGCAACTCGTGCAGCGCCAGCCGCGCCGGTCGCAGCGCGACGATATCGGCGGGCGCAAGGCCAAACAGGTCGGAGATTTCCAGCGCCGCGCCGAAACTGGTGAACACATGCTCGGACCGAAACAGGGTACACAGCGGGCGCAGCTCATCGGGAATGTGCGAGTAGATACCCGGGTTCCACGGACCATCGACGGCCCGCTCGCCATCGATGCCGTGGTTATCATCGGCGGCGGCGCTCACGGCGTGGCCCGCCCGAGCAGCCGGTCGATCTCCGGACGCTGCGGCGCCGAGGGCTGGGCGCCGCGGCGCGTTACCGAGATGGCAGCCGCCGCGCTGGCGAATCGCACCGCCTGCAGCAGTGGCTGCTGCTCTGCCAGCGCCACCGCGAGCGCACCGTTGAAGATATCGCCGGCTGCCGTGGTATCCACCGCGCGTACCTTGAACCCCGGCACGATCCGGGTGCCGTCCTCGCTCGCGAGCAGGGCACCGCGGGCCCCCAGGGTGACGATCACGGTCCGTACCCCGCGCGCGCGCAGGCTGGCGGCGGCGCGCGCCGCGGCACGATCGCCGCGCACATTGATCCCGGTAAGCATTTCGGCTTCGGTCTCGTTCGGTGTGAGTATCGAGACCCGCCGCAACAGGCTATCGGGCAATGGGCGCGCAGGGGCGGGATTGAGAATAACGCGGGCGCCGCAGCGCGCGCCGAGCAGCGCGGCGGCCTGCACGCTGGCAAGCGGCACCTCCAGTTGCAACAGCATCACGCCGGCGGCAGCGATGACACGCCCGGCCGACTTGACGTCGGCAGGACTGAGGCGGGCGTTCGCGCCGCTGGCGACCGCGATGCTGTTCTCGCCGTGCTCATCGACAAAAATCAGCGCCGCGCCGGAGGCCGCGGTGCGGTCGCGGTAGACATGCCTGACGTCGATTCGATCCTGGCGCAGTCCGGCAAGCGCCTGATCGCCGAACATATCCGCGCCGACGCGTGCTACCAGCGACACCCGACCTCCGGATCGGGCAGCGCCTACAGCCTGGTTCGCACCCTTGCCGCCGGCGGCCATCAGGAACTCGCCGCCGAGCAGCGTCTCGCCCGGCTTCGGAATGCGTTCGAGCCTGATGGTCATGTCGGTATTGGAGCTACCGACCACGACAATGCGCCGGCGATTCACCTGGATGTCACCAGGATGGCAAGCCCGGCGATATAGAAGAAAAACATGGCGCCCAGCAGGGCGTTGGTGCCGCGCGGTGCACCGTGAAACTCCTTCCAGACGAACACACCCCAGAGCGCGCCGATCATCGTCGCGCCCTGTCCCAGTCCGTAGGAGAGGGCCGCGCCCGCCGCAGTGCTGGCGATGATGCTGAAGGACATGCCGATGTTCCAGATGACGCCACCGGCAATGCCAATCCCGTGCAGCCGCCAGTTGCCCCTGGCCAGGTAATCGGTGAACGGCACCGGCGCGCCGCTCAAGGGCCTGATCATCATGATGCTGTTCCAGAGCAGATTGGACACCAGCACGCCGCTGCTGAACAGCACGATCGCCGTGTAAGGCGTGAGTTTGCCGGCCTCGATCGCCGTGGTGGCGGGATCAATACGTCCCATCGCCTGCGCCACGAAACTGTAGAACAACCCCATCAGCAACCCCGCAGCCACCGACAGTACGATCCCTTTGAGTGGTGTGCGGCGTCCTTGCGAGGACAGCCGCCGGTAGGCCAGCGCGTCGAGGATGATGGCCAGCAGGATCGCGCCGACACCGATTGCCAGCCGCGCACCGTCGCCCTGCCGGGTCGCGAGAAACGTGGTCAGGACACCCAGGCATAGCGCCAGGCCCACCCCGACCGGAAATGCTACCGACATTCCTGCGATGTCGATCGCGGCGACCAGCAGGATATTCGACAGATTGAAGATGACGCCGCCCACGAATGCCGAGACCAGCCACTCGCCATTGGCCTGCCGCAGGTCGATCAGGAAGCTGCGGCCGCCGCCGCCGGTGCTGCCGAGCGTGAAGGCCAGTGCCAGCGCCAGTACCAACACACCGATCGCGTAGTCCCAGTAGAACAGCTGAAACGGCCACTGCCTGCTGGCCAGCTTCTGCGTATTGGCCCATGACCCCCAGCACAGCATCGTGATAACGCACATCACGACCGCGACGGGATACGATTCGACGACGAACATGGTTGCTTCAGCCGGTTACGCGACTTTGAAAGAATGTAGCTTAGCAGCTTGGAAAAAATTACCAGCCAGTAACGTACCAGGACTGCCGTGTGAGGATGGCGAGACAGCACTGCGCCGCCGCAGCCATCGCTCGTGCAGACGCGGGCGCGGTGATAGCATCACGGCCCTTCTTTGAAGAGGACAACACCATGCGCCAGTACATCCTGCAATTATTCGTTCCCGCTGTGGCGGCCATTGCGCTGGCGTTGGTGCTGCCATCCCAGGTACGCGCCCAGGACCGGGCGGAGGATGGCCATGACCAGCATGACCAGATGCCTGCGGGACACGGAGACGAACACCCCGACGCGCACATGGATACGCACGAGCAGGAGCGCGCTGACCCGCACCCTGATGCGCATCGCAATGTCGGCCGGCCGGACCCGGTGGTCCGGTATCGCCACGATCACCCGCATGCCTCGGCCCGCTGTCATGACGGGTTCTTTACGACGACCAGCGATCGCGGTCGCGCCTGCAGCAAGCACGGCGGGATCGATGTCTGGCTGGCGCTCTAGCCATCCGAAGCTCCAGCCATCCGATAAAGGGGGAATGCATGACCAGCTCATTCGATACACCGCGACCGCGCGCAGCGCTCACCGCCGCCCCAGTTGCGTTCGCCAACGCACTTATGTTCGCTACCGCACTTCTGTTCGCTACCGCACTTGTGCTGGACGCGGGCCCGGCCGCGGCTACCGACGTCAAGGTGCACCTGACCGGCAGTGAAGAGACACCGCCGGTGACCACTACGGCAACAGCGAATGGCACGATCATGATCGGTGCTGACAAGACCGTCAGCGGGTCGCTCAAGGCCGTCGGCATCGACGGCACGGTAGCCCACATCCACCTTGGCGCCCCTGGAGTTGCCGGGCCGCCGATCATCACGCTGGTCAAGGGCGCCGACGGCATGTGGTCGGTGCCGCCGGGTTCCACGCTCACCGATGATCAGTACGCGAGCTTCAAGGCCGGCAATCTGTACGTCAATGTCCACAGCGCCGCGCATCCGCCCGGCGAGATCCGCGGCCAATTGAAGCCCTGACCCGCAGCGGTCTCATGGTGCTGGCGGCGGTGCTGGGATTGCTCAGCACCGCCACCGCACCTGCTGCCGCAGCTGAGCTGCGCGACCTGGCAGCAGTTGCCCGTTCGATACTGGGGAGCGGGCAGGGTGTTTACGTCGAGGCCGCCGATGGCAACACGCTGCTGGCACAAGCCGCCGATACACCCGTGCACCCGGCCTCGGTGTCCAAGGTCCCCACGACCCTGGCGCTGCTCAGGCGGTTCGGACCCGAGCACCGCTTTGACACCACCTTCGCAGTCGACGCGCCGATACACGATGGCACGCTCGGCGGGGACCTGATCGTCGAGGGCGGCGGCGATCCGTTCTTCGTCGACGAGAACGCTCTGCTGGTGATCGAACGGCTGCGAGCGCTGGGCGTGCAACGCATCAGCGGACGCGTGCGGGTGCAGGGGACCTTCACTTTCGATTGGCTGCCCGACCCCGACGGCGAGCGACTGGGCCGTGCCATGTCCGGCGCGATCCCCGCTGCCGCCTGGGCCACCGTACGCTCGCTGACAGACGCGCCAACGCCGGACACGCCGCCGTCAATCGAGATTGCGAATCGCCTGGTCGATGCGACAGGCGCGGCCGGCGCGCCGCAGCCCCCAGGTCCATCACGGCCGCTGCTCATTCACCGCTCGCAGCCGTTGCTTGCGCTGGCCAAGTCGCTGAATGACTTCTCCAACAATATCTTCAAGCCGCTGGCGGATGCCGCCGGCGGTGCCGAAGCAGTCGAGACACTGGCGCGCAGCGTGGTGCCGCCAGCGATGCGCTCCGAAATCACGCTGGGCGACGGTGCCGGTACCGATCCGCGCAATCGCCTCAGTCCGCGCGCGGCGGTGGCGCTGCTGCGCGCACTCGAGCACGAGCTGGCGGCGAGCGGCCATGGGCTGGTGGACATCCTGCCGGTCGCAGGCGTGGACCCGGGTACGCTGCACGATCGCCTGAACGAGGATGGAGAATCCGGTCGCGTGGTCGGCAAGACCGGCACCTATGGCGACTATGGTGCCAGCGCCCTGGTCGGCGCGATCCTCACCCGCGACCGCGGCATTGTCTATTTCGCGATCCTCAATCACGGCATCGAGGTCCCCGAGGCCAGGCGCCGCCAGGATCGCATGGTGCGCGAATTGTTACGGCGCCTGCACAGCATGCCGTGGGCCTACCTGCCCGATGCGCGGCCCGCGGTGGCGCGCGCGCAGGTCGAGGACGTGGGCAAGTTATAGCTTTAAGAATTAAAGATATATAGACTATATATAAAGTGCTTTCGATATCATTCCGGGCGGCTGCGGAGCGGTAGTCATTTGTCCGCGCTAATACCGCATAATGGCGCGCACAACGACCGGGGGATGATCGCGGGCGCGCCGCAGCACATGACGGATCACTTGATTCTCGAAACACGCGGCCTCAGCAAGGAATTCAACGGCTTCCTCGCGGTGAGCGACGTCAACCTGCGGGTGCGCCGCGGCCAGATCCACGCGCTGATCGGCCCGAACGGCGCCGGCAAGACCACCTGCTTCAACCTGCTCACCAAATTCCTGAAACCCACGGCCGGCCGGATCCTCTACGACGGCGAGGACATCACCTCCGCCGGGGCCGCCGAGGTCGCTTGCCGCGGCATCGTGCGCTCGTTCCAGGTATCGGCCGTCTTCCCGCAACTGACGGTGCTGGAGAACGTGCGCGTAGCTCTGCAGCGCAAGCTCGGCACCAGTTTTCATTTCTGGAAACGCGAATCAAGCCTCGCCGCGCTCAACCCGCGCGCCTTGCAGCTGCTCGAGGCGGTTGACCTCGCGCAGTTCGCCGGAATGCTCGCGGTAGAGCTTCCCTACGGGCGCAAGCGGGCACTGGAAATCGCCACCACGCTGGCGATGGAGCCGAAGCTGATGCTGCTGGACGAACCGACGCAGGGAATGGGACACGAGGACGTGGACAAGGTGACAGCCCTGATCAAGCGAGCGTCGGCCGATCGCACGGTGCTGATGGTGGAGCACAACATGAATGTCATCGCCACGATAGCCGATACCATCACCGTGCTGCAGCACGGTCGGATCATTGCCGAGGGCAGCTATGCCGAGGTGTCCGGCAACCCGCTGGTGATCGAGGCCTACATGGGTTCGGCGGACGGCGCTCTGCAGGCCGCGCACGCATGAGTGTGCAACCATGAGTACGGAGATGCTGCGTGTCAGCGCGCTGCATGCCTACTACGGCGAGTCGCATATCCTGCATGGGGTGGATTTCCACGTGCAGCGCGGCGAAGTGGTGACACTGCTGGGTCGCAATGGGTCAGGGCGCACCACCACGCTCAAGGCGTTGCTCGGCCTGGTTGGCAGCCGCGCAGGTTCCGTGACGATCGAGGGCCGCGAGACCATCACGCACCCGCCGCACAGGATTGCGCGCCTGGGGGTGGGCTACTGCCCGGAGGAGCGCGGCATCTATGCCAGCCTGTCGGCGCAGGAAAACCTGCTATTGCCGCCGCTGGTCGGCTCGGGGGGCATGTCAATCGATGAGATTTATGGCATGTTTCCCAACCTTGCGGCACGGCGGCACACCCAGGGGACACGACTGTCCGGCGGCGAGCAGCAGATGCTGGCGGTGGCGCGCGTGCTACGCACGGGTGCGAGGATTTTGCTGCTGGATGAGATTTCCGAGGGTCTGGCGCCGGTCATCGTGCAGGAGCTGGCGCGAACGATCCAGGAGTTGCGCCGGCGCGGCTACACGATCGTGATGGTGGAGCAGAATTTTCGCTTCGCCGCACCGCTGGCGGACCGTTTCTACATCATGGAACACGGGCGCATGGTGCAGGAATTTGCGGCGTCGGACCTGCAGGACAGGATGGCGACGGTGCAGAAGTTTTTGGGCGTTTGAACAATTTCGGGGGATGGCAATGACACTGAAGACACTGGCGATCGGCGTTGCGGCTGTGGCGAGCGTTGCGGTCGCGCAGGCCGCCCTGGCCGCGGGCGACATCGTGATTGGCGACATCGACGACCTGTCCGGCAACTACGCCGACGTGGCCGGCAATGGTGCAGTGGAGGCCATCAAGATGGCGATCGCGGATTCCGGCGGCACGGTGCTCGGCAGGAAGGTCACTTACCTGGTCGCGGATCACCAGAACAAGCCCGACATCGGCGCATCGAAGTTCCGGGAGTGGGTAGACCAGAACGGCCTTGACATGCTGCTGGGCGGCTCCAATACCGGCGTCAGCATCGCGATGGCGAAGGTGGCGGCCGCCAAGAAGATCCCGTTCTTCGCCCTTGGCGCCGGCGGCGCGTCGCTGACCAACGAGGACTGCACCGCGTATACGGTGCATTACGTCTACGACACCACCTCGCTCGCCAACGGCACCGCGACCTCGATCGTCGCGGCAGGGGGCAAGAGCTGGTTCTACCTGACGGCCGATTACGCATTCGGTACCCAGCTGCAGACCGCCGCATCCAAGGTGGTCGAGGCGAATGGCGGCAAGAACGTCGGCGCGGTCCGGGTACCGCTCGCCGCATCGGATTTCTCCTCGTTCCTGCTGCAGGCGCAGTCCTCCGGCGCGCAGGTGCTGGGCCTTGCGAATGCCGGCGGCGACCTCAACAACTCGCTCAAGGCGGCCAACGAATTCGGCATCACCAAGACCATGAAGCCGGCGGCGCTGCTGGCGTTCATCACCAACATCGACAGCCTGGGTCTGGCCACTGCGCAGGGCCTGTACCTGACGACCGGATGGTACTGGGACCTGAATCCCGAGACCCGTGCCTTCGGCAAGCGCTACTTCGAGAAGATGCAGAAGGAGCCGACCATGGACCAGGCCGGCTATTATTCCGCGACGATGACGTACCTGAAGGCGGTCAAGGCTGCCGGCAGTACCGATTCCGACAAAGTCATGGCGGAGCTCAGGAAGACCAAGATCGATGACATGTTCGCCAAGGGCGGCTACATCCGTGCCGACGGCGTGATGGTCCATGACATGTACGTGATGCAGGTCAAGTCGCCGCAGGAATCGAAGTATCCCTGGGACTACTACAAAGTGATTAAAGTGATGAAAGGCGAGGAGGCGTTCGGCCCGATCACGGGACTATGCCCGCTCGCGCCGAAGTAGCCATGTATCTGCCCCGGGGCGTTGCCGGGGCATGCTGTGCCGCCCTGGGCGGGCGGCGGTGCCGCCGTCGTTCGGTGGTCGCGTGACGCAACTCTTCGGCGTCCCAGTGGTCGTGATCCTCGGCCAGCTGATGCTCGGACTGGTCAACGGCGCTTTCTATGCGATGCTGAGCCTGGGCCTGGCGGTGATCTTCGGCCTCATGGGCGTCGTCAATTTTGCGCACGGGGCGTTCTATGCGCTCGGGGCATTTGTCGCGGTCATCGCGTTGCAGCAGTTCGGGATCAACTACTGGGCCGCGCTGCTGCTGGCGCCGCTCGCGGTCGGACTGCTGGGCATCGTGGTGGAGCGTCTGTTGCTGCGCCGGCTCTACCGGCTCGATCCGCTGTACGGGCTGCTGCTCACGTTTGGCGTTGCGCTGGTGATCGAGGGGACGCTGCACCAGTTCTTCGGCGCCTCCGGGCGCTCCTATCCGGTGCCCCACGCGCTGCAGGGGGTCTTCAATCTCGGCTTCATGATCCTGCCGATCTATCGCGCCTGGGTGATCGTCGTCTCGGTGGTGGTGTGCTTCGCGACCTGGTACGTCATCGAGCGCACACGCCTTGGCGGAACGCTGCGCGCGGCCACCGAAAACGCTCCGCTGCTGCAGGCATTCGGGGTCAACGTGCCGCTGCTGATGGTCGCCACCTACGGCGGCGGCGTGGCCCTGGCGGCGCTGGCGGGCGTGCTTTCGGCACCGATCATACTGGTGACCTCCTCGATGGGCAGTTCACTGGTCATCGTGGTATTCGCAGTGGTCGTGATCGGCGGCATGGGCTCGATACTGGGCGCGATCCTCAGCGGCCTGGCCCTCGGCCTGATCGAGGGACTCACCAAGGTGGTCTACCCAGAGGCCTCGAACATCGTCGTGTTCGTCATCATGGCGCTGGTGCTGATCGTGCGTCCGGCCGGCCTGTTCGGCAGGGAATAGGCGCATGCGCATGCCGGCAATGCTGTACGCGCTGCTGCTGCTGTTCGCGCTGTGCGTGCCGTTGCTGGGCATCTACCCGGTATTCATGATGCAGCTGCTGTGTTTCGCGATGTTCGCCTGTGCCTACAATCTGTTGCTGGGTTTTAGCGGGATGCTGTCGTTCGGTCATGCCGCGTTCTTCGGCGCGGCCGCGTACGCCACCGGCTGGCTGGCCAGCGCGCACGGCTGGGGGCCGGCGTCGGCAATTCTGGCCGGCGTGGGGGTATCGGCGCTGCTCGGCGCCGTGGTCGGCATGATCGCGATCCGCCGCCATGGCATCTATTTCGCGATGATCACGCTGGCGCTGGCGCAACTGGTCTATTTCGTGTGCCTGGAGGCGCCGTTCACCGGCGGCGAAAACGGACTGCAGGGCGTACCGCGCGGCCGCCTGTTCGGCGTGCTGCCGCTGAGGTCCGACCTGGTGATGTATTACGTGGTACTGACCGCCTTTGTCGCGGTGTTCCTGTTCATCCGGCGCATCATCCAATCGCCATTCGGCCAGGTGCTGAAGGCCATCCGCGAGAACGAATCGCGCGCGGTATCCCTCGGCTACCAGGTCAACCGCTACAAGCTGGTTTCCTTCGTGCTCTCCGCCACGATCGCAGGACTCGCCGGATCGCTCAAGGCGCTGGTGCTCGGGTTTGCGACGCTGTCCGACGTGCTGCAGTCGAACTCGGGAGAGGTGATCCTGATGACGCTGCTGGGCGGCACCGGAACCTTCTTCGGCCCGGTGGTTGGCGCCGCGGTCGTGATCACGCTGCAGGAGTACCTGTCGGACATCGCCGGCGGATGGGTCACCGTGATCATCGGAGCCGTGTTCATCGCCTGCGTGATCGCGTTTCGCCGCGGCATTGTTGGTGAACTGGTAGCCCTGCGGACGCGCCATCGCCGCAGTTAAGCTGCGCAATGGCAAGGAATCGGTCAGACGCCGTGCGGTGATGGCGGCGATCGCGATTTGGTACGCCCGGATAAGCAGATCAGCAGCTCAACGCATGCCGCGGCGGCGGCGGACAACCGCTTGTCGCGCCGCTGAACCACGTACCACTGGCGCATGATCGGAAAGCCTTCAGCAGGCAGCACCACCAGCCGCTGCGTCTCAAGTTCGACGTCGATCGTCTGCCGCGAGACGAGCGAGAGACCCAGCCCAGCCTGCACCGCCTGCTTGATCGCCTCGTTGGTGTTGAATTCGGAGCCCTTCAGGTATTTCATCCCCAGTGCGGCGAAATGCCATTCGATCGCCTCGCGCAGGCCTGAGCCAAGTTCGCGTACCACGAAGATCTCGCGCGCCAGCTCCAGCGCGGGTATTGCGACGCAATGCGCCAGGCGATGAGTTGGTGGCGCGATCAGGACCAGGGGGTTGTCCAGGAAGGGGACCGCGACCACGTTGGAAGTATCCGGAGGCGGGCCTGTAATCCCGAGTTCGGCACGATTGTCCATGATCGCGGCGAGCACACCTTCGCGATTCAACACACGTACGTTGATGCGCATGCCGGGATGCCGTTCCAGCAACTTACCGATCAGTGGCGGCAGAAAATAATTTGCGGTTGAGATCACCGCCAGGTTGACAATGCCACGCCCCAGACCGCGAAACTCATCTATGGCCTGCGTAAGTTCGTACATCTGCGCGACGAAGCCTTCCGCGTGCGCCCGCAGTTCGATTCCGGCCTCGGTGAGGAACAACTGTTTGCCGATCTGCTCGATAAGGGGCAGCCCCAGCAGCCGCTCCAGCTGCTTCATCTGCATGGAAACCGCGGGCTGTGTGAGATGGAGCTCTTCCGCGGCGCGTGAAATCGATCTGTGACGCGCGACGGATTCGAAGATCCGCAATTGCCGCAACGTGACCTGGCTGCTTGCACTGTGAAGTCGTGCGGGCACTGCAAGCCTCAACTTGACGCCGGCGCCCGAGTCGATCCAGGCGGAGCATGCATGGGCTCAGTGCTTCCGGTGTGCGCTGCGCGCGCGCTTGGGACTTGGCCCGGTTAGCCCGGCCGACGACAGCAGCAGGTCGACAACTGCAGTGGCCGCGGCGGACAGGCGCTTGTCGCACCGATGCAGGATGTACCAGCGCCCCATGATTGGAAATCCGTCGACCGCCAGCACCACCAGCCGACGCGTCTCCAGTTCGATGTCGATCGTTTGTCGCGCGACGAGCGAGATGCCCAGGCCAGCTTCTACCGCGTGCTTGATCGCCTCGTTGGTATTGAATTCCCCTCCCTGCAGATACCCTACCCCAAGTTCAGCGAACAGCTGGTCGACATCATCGCGCAGGCCTGCGCCGCGTTCGCGTATCAGGAAGTTCTCGCGCGCCAGCTCCAGCAATGGTATGCCCACACGTCGCGCAAGGCGATGAGTCGGCGATGCGATCACGACCAAGGGGCACTCCAGGAATGGCAACGCGACCAGATTAGTGGTATCCCGCGGCCGACCGGTGATTGCGATATCCGCGCGATTATCCGCCAACGCGGCCAGCGCACCCTGGCGATTGGCTACCTGCACGCTG
>Ga0116229_10005830_pt1 | contig 19955 bp, 16 predicted proteins | sample S1TSphgellanicum_3_FD_87313 | JGI IMG/M metagenome (GOLD analysis project Ga0116229, IMG submission 87313) | Host-associated microbial communities from peat moss isolated from Minnesota, USA - S1T2_Fc - Sphagnum magellanicum MG | ecosystem: Host-associated > Plants > Peat moss > Unclassified... | reverse complement strand
GATATAAAAAAAAAAAAAAAAAAAAAAAAAAAAAAAAAAAAAAAAAAAAAAAAAAAAAAAAAAAAAAAAGAAGAAAAAAACACAAAAGAAAAGGGGAAAAAAAAAGCCATACCATTTGTCATTTTGACAATGCCTACTTTCATGGATCTATGAGCCCTAATGTTGAGACACTTTTAAAGCCTTAGACTTGTCATATTGGAGTACATGTTAAGCTTTCGAGTAAGTGGTTAGTGAAACAAAAATGTTTTTGAGCCCCATTTTAGTCCAAAAAACCATGTTTATTATGAACATGTTCTAAAGTTGTGCTTGATTTATAGTGATCGTGTTCATATTTCTTAAAGGTATAGATTATTTCAACTTGGCCGCTCTTAATTCAATTAGCTCACACAACACAAAAGAAAGTTAGTTGGCCAAAACACTTCAAAAGAAAACTTTTGATAGAAAGACGAGGCTATAAAAACTCAAGAGAGGAAGTTTGGTCACACCTATGATAGTTATAAGAATTTTTTGAAGTCCTTTCATGGTTTAGTGGTTTAAAATACATTGAAGTATTATTTTTCATATGAAACAAAATGTTGAAATTTAGGACATTAAGCGTAATTTGCAATCATGATGTGTAGGTTAAGAACTTCAATTATAAACATTAACATAAACCATTAAGTTTAAAAAGTGTAATTGTTCAATGATAAGGTGAAACACCCCCTTGCATATGAGAGTGAATTGTGAACTTTTAAATAATAACATGCACAAAGGAATCTTAAGGTTTTCAAAACCTTGTTGTGATGTACAGTGATAGAAGGTTAATAGACATGTGATTTATGATTAACGTGCAATTGATTTAACCAAAGTATAGAATCTTTGAGTAAGGTGAATTTTGAAATCAAGAACCAAACTTTGAAAATGTTTCAACTACATAAAATATGAAAAAATATATACTTATAAATATTACAATTGTTATGATCAATTTGTATAGTTTTAAAATTTAAAGGTTTCCATAAGTTGCAAGGTAATTTTAGATTCATATAATAAGAAATCAATAATTTGTATATTGAAAGTTTATTAGGATTTATCATTGAGCGATGACAGTTGTAATGAGGAAAATATTGGTCAAATATCCATATAATTAATGATGTTCCAAATCAAAATTTTAATCAATGAATCTCCAAAAGACTAATGAAAAGTTCAATAAAGTTGATTCATCGTGAATACATAGGATCATTTCTATGTATTCAATTGAAGATTGATGCAAAGGTCTTTTCATATGATATGAAAATTTGGATTGTAAACATATATTTGTCCCAATAGATTGTTAGTAATCATTGATTTTATCACAAGACATGCACAAAACTATTTTAATATATTTATGCATATTATGTATGTAATCTTTTAACAATGATCAAATGATATTTTGCATATATAATATCAAGTGTAAACTTTCATAGATCATTATTCAATTTTGTTGAAGATTGTTATCATGAGACAATACAATGTCAAATGTTGATTTCAAAAATAATAATATTCACAAGTATACATCTTTAAGCATTATTTGATCACTTTTCTTTTGTATTATTACATTTTCAAATTGTTTTATTTTTTTCATTTTGTATAAATAATTTGACAAATATGTAAGTTGTTTCCTCTCTCTTTTGAAAGATAAATACCCATGTCACTTAAAACATTCTTGTAAAGCTATAAATGGGTTGATATCATGTGGTTGCTTTGATCAATTTTGAAAGTTGTAGCGTGAAGTAGATTGCAAGTCGGGTGACATGGTTTGAGTGAGATGTTTTTGATCGGGGTAAAGTTGTCCAGATTTATATAAGACCTCACACTCCTCTCTCAAAAGTCCTAACACAAATGTCTCTTCATCCACACTCAGAATCACAGACTCACTCCTCTCCAACCTCAATTTCATCCCGTAGAATAAGCGCATGACAAATTTATCAATGGAATCTGTGTACTCATCTGCAAAACATTGTTTCTTTCTTTGCTTCAACTCAGAGTTTGCCACTGCTGAAGCTCTCCATATATATTGCCCAAACTTCTCACTGGGGTGTCGTCTATGCCCCACCGTGAGCCAATCTTCTAACCTACTTTGCCTATATGCTTGTTCATCTCCCGACCCAACTTGGTTCAATATTGGATGGTTCTTCCAATCTGGTGGAGGAGCACAAGCGTCACCTAGGTTAAATGCACGTCGGTCTATCCATGTCATTGGCGGCTTATGCACGATGTTTTGACCAAAAGATGTTCCTTTTCCTAGTTCATTGTAGTTCCTTCCAAATTGATCATGACCTTGAACACCATGATCCACTTCATAACGATTATTAACATGGTCATCGAATTCATGCCCGTTTCGGTAATGGCTTTCATAATTGTTATCATCCTTGCCAACATCATGATCACCACCTCCATAATTATCATAATATTTCATACTATCATGGTCATTTATGTCATGGTCATTGTCGTGATTAATGTTATATGTATCACGATGGTCATTTGTTTTTCTTGGTCTTGAAGTGTGGTTGCCATCATCTAGCAAATCACAATTTTGTCGAAAGGCACGTGGACTCAATTGAGGTGTCCTATGTAAGCTATCTGCATCCATCGCTTACAATTTCAACTGCACCCCAATAACATCATACCCAAAATTCCCTTGGTGAAGTCACTTTTTACATATCTTAGACATTGCAACATGGCTTAAAGATTATGCCTTCAACCATGTATGTATTCTCTTTCAAATTAAACCAACTTATTTTCATGTTAAAGCTTTCATATGATACCAAATTGATTAAGATTTTTGCCATGTTTGTATACCAAAATTCACAAAGTCTTGTTCTAATGACAACAAATTTGAACATATCCCTCATAATTAATGATCAATTTTATCACATTCAACGTGACAAGTTCTTCTATGGATGCAAATAAAATGTGGGGTGAATTACAAGTCGATTTTGGCACGTTTTTTTTTTTTTGTTATTTTCAAATCTCTTCTACTATTTTTATGTCATATGCTTATAAATCCATCATCATTTACCCCGTTTTGTTCAAGCTATCATGCTTTCTATAATCTCACTACATTTCATTTGATTCCTATTACCTTCTTGGGAAGATTGAAACAAAATCTAGATATATATTTTGTGGTTTTGCAAAAAAAAATTCACGAATTCAAACTTGTTTCTTCTATCAAACATGAGGTGAATTAATATGCCATTCATGTTGAAAGGATTTTTGAGCATACCTCAATGTGACTTTTAGTGAAATCAAATGTAAGGATTCAAGTGTTGAAACCCTTTTCAGGTAGAATGCCTTGTATGTGCAAGTGGTGCCTAGGAAGGAAGTTGCCATGTGGAGCAGTTGCAACAACTTAAGTTCCACACAAGTGGTTAGAATGGGTGGTTCATTGGCCACATGCAATCATCCTATGTTTGTCCACATGAAAAGATGGATGAAAAACATTACACATGTTGTAAGGGATGGTTAGTTTTGGTAGGCAAGTGTCAAAATCAATTAATTTTAGGCTATGAGGCCATTTGATCACTTGAAGTTGAAGATTTAAGGTTTGAAACATGGGGTTTTCAAAATATTTTGATTTTAGTTTTCCTATATGTCTCATGTCCATTACTTTTTTGCCCTTATAATTATTTTATAAATAACTTGAAATTATCATTCAAAAGCAAAGTTATGATCCTAAATTTGGACCAAATTTTGTCTCCACTATATTTTAATTACAAAGATTTTTTCTCCTTTTGTGAAATGTGGGCCTATGATGTTAGGCAACATGGACTAATGTTCACATTCTCGTTGCTCCAATTTGATTTTTTAAAGAATTTTCATCAATACGGATTATAACTTTGGGCTTTGCATTGCTTTGCATTATCGGTGATGATTTATTCAACATAAGGTCAAAAATGTTTAATAAATTTAATTTAAAAAATAATTAAATTCCCATACATTGACAATCCATGATCATATAGATTGTCCATGAAATCATTTCCACTTCCATTAATTCTAGAATGTGATATTCATTTTCACCTATTAAAACATAAACATTTTTGGCACATGATGTTCTTTTTGGTGGCCCTTGTTGCCTAATAAACAAATTATTTTGGCCTTTCTAATGTTTTCCAACATCCTTCCTACCATGCTTCCCAATGGCTCTTGGTTTGAAAAAATATAAAATATTTTCAACCTTAGTGTTCATAATGTCCCCTATGTATTTCTTGTTGCCCTTGGTGTCCTTTTAAATTTGTATCCAACATCCCCAACCCTCAATGTCTATATGTCCCATGTTGCTAGAAAGAAAATTTTCATGTCCAACATGGTGCCTTTGGTGTTTCCAATGTGCCTTTTTGAAGCCCTTGTTATTGCTTGTTGTTATTTCATCATTTCTTGTGGGCATTCCCACCATTTTGTTGTTTCCCTCCATCTTTAGTCATCCTTGGCATTTTCCAAGTTTGTTTTTGTTGTTGATCAAGCTTTACATCATCCTTAAACCAAAACTCCCCATTGATTTGAGTTTTTATTAGGGATGTCCAAATTTGGGAATTGTTGCTAAGTCAACATTTCATCTTAGGATATCCTTTCAAGACCTCGGCCTAACAACAATTATTGTGGTTTAAAGGTTCGAGAAATTTTGGAATTGTTAAACATGTCATGTTTCCACTAATTTTGAAAGAGACCAAAGTTGAAGGGGCAAAAATATTGTTTTGATTCATATATATATATAAGGAAAAAATGTTTCTCCAACCAAAGAGAAGGTGATTAGGAAGGGCAAAATAAAATGTTCACTCCCAAATCATGTCTAGAGGTGATATTAAAGGATTGTTAAATGCCACTTCCTATTAGATATCAATGAATTAGACATTTAGAATGAGTTTATTAGATATAACTAATTTCATAAACATAACGTTGATAAAAATAATCTAAACTTGTCAACTTTGATAAGATTTTTTGATGGATATTTCAATTTCAATGTTGATTTGAATATGTTGTTGATTTTGATAAAAAGTTGTCCATCTAAATATCACAAATAAATTAAATTTGAAATAAAAATTTAACATTTTATTTATTTAATAAAATATTATTAAATTAAAATAGTTAAAATAGTTAATTTTTAAAAAATAATTTCTATATTTTAATGTAATTTCATATTAATTTACTTGTGAATTTGATTTTCAATACAAACCAAAAGCTATAATGTTGTTAAATTTAATGTTACCATTTGTTTATGTTCTAAACATTATGAAAATCAATCGATATCAAATCCATTCAAGAATATATGGATATAAAGTGTGGTTTAATGGTTTAAAATACACAAAGACATGTTTAAAAATATGAAACAACATTTTTTTTCATGTCAAAACAAATGTTAAAATTTAGGACATTTCAAACAATTTGCAACCATGATGTGTAGGTTAATAGAACTTATTATAATTTGAGATTCATCTTCCAAAACATAAATAATGTGTTATTTAATAAACCATTGAACTTAACAGTGTAGTTGTTGGATGAAAGGATGAAACACAAATACATTTGAAGCTAATTCATGCACTTTTAAATAATAACATGCACAAGGAATCTCAAGGATTTCAAGACCTTAGTGTGATACATGGTGATAGTAGGTTAAGAAATATGTGATTTATCATTAACATGCAATTGATTTGATACTAAATCTTTAAGTAATGTGAAATTTGAAGTCAAGAGTCAAACTTTGAAAATGTTTCAACTACATAAAACATGGAAAATTTTATAAATAATAATTTTATAATTATGATAAACTTGTATGGTTATCATAATCTTTCCCATCATAATTTGCACAAGCATTGGTGCATTGCCCACAAATTCTAAATCATTTTTTTACTACCTTTTTTGCTTTCTTTTTTCATTCTTGTAAAGTTTTTATGGCAACAAGTTTTACATTCTCCCATACATTTACTTCAATTAATGGCATGACATGCATTGAGAGAAAATTGCAACTTTTATCCCATATTCATGGGATGTTGAAAAAAAAATGATTTACATAATATTTCATGATTGCTTAAATACATTTAATTGATTTAGTACAAAGGCAACTTCAACACAAGTTTGTAGAATAATTAATGAAAATTGAAAATTTCAAGTCAAAAAAATAAAATTATTGAATATTTCAAAAAACCATGTTTTTTTTCACATTTTTTTGAAAATTACAACATTTCTACAAATTATATATTTAGTGTCAAAGATGCCAAGTGTACTATAACAATATATAAAACGTAAAAAAAATGACATCCATGTACCATAAATTATGCATTAAGTAGGATGGATTTTCTTCTTCTAATAAACCATATTTGCATAAGGGACAAATATCACCAAATGAACTCAACAAAAATACAACCATTTGATTTCATCAAGTCATGCTTATCGCATGGCAACATCTTCATCTTCTATCTTCTTCCAAAATGTTAATAACAATTATAATTTTTTTGGTAAGTTACAAGGATATTTTAAATTCATATAATAAGATATCACTAATTTTCATTGTGGAAGTTTATTAGGACTTATCATCAAGCAATGATATTTGTAATGAAGAAAATGTTGGTCATATGCCCAAATAATTAATAATGTTCCAAATCAAATACTTGATTAATGAATCTCCAAAAGACTACCTAATGAAAAGATTATGAACTTGATTTGTCATGAATACATGGAGCCATCATTTTTATTCAACAAAAGATTGATACAAGGGTCTTTCTATATATTTATGATGAGAAAATTTGGATTGTAAAGATGTTTTTGTCCCAATACATTGTTAGTAGCCATTGATTTTGTCAAAAGACAAGCACAAAGTTATTTTAATTATTCTATCCATATTATTTACACAATCTTGTAATAAGGGTCAAATGATATTTTGCTTTTGGAATGTAAAGTGTAAACATTTACAAATCCTTATTCAACTTTGCTGAAGATTGATAATATGAGACAATAAAATGTGAATCTCAAAGATAATATTATTTGCAAGTATATGTTTTCAAGCATTATTTGATCTTTTTTTATTTGCATTATTGCATTTGCAAATTGTTTTATCTTTTGATTCAACTTGTTTAAATATGTTGAAAAATGTGTAGATTTTCAATGTTTAGGTTTTTCTTTCTTCTCTTTTGAAAGATAAATACCCATCTTATTTAAAACATGTTTGTAGCTTATTATAAGTGGGTTGATATCATATTGTTTGTATTATATAATAATGATGTCATGCATAATACTTAATCAAATGATCAAAACCCACATAAAGTTTGTTTAGCTTTAAAAAAACAACATAAGAAAAACATTGAGGAGAATATTACGTCCTTCCTTTTCTTATTAACTAATTTTTTGAATCATTTCTATGCACACATAATCAAATAAACATTACTTGTTGTGTAACACATTAAGCAACTACAAACCACAATGAAGGAGAAAAACAAATGTGCACCCCCAAACATGAAAAAACTCATGGCAAAAAAAGCTACTAATAAAAGCACAATTTTACAAAATTCTAATATCTTTAATCATATTGTCAACCTACATTCTTGTTTTGTGTTTGGAACACATTTTAATTAGATCATTATCAAACTCATACCATTCTTTGGAACAACAAGGAAAGGAAAAAATATCCAAATATATTTGAAAGGAGAAACACTAATTGCTATATGAAATTTAGGTGTGAACAACATTACAATAGCACTTGAATTGAATTCAAATACATTGAACAAGAATTGAATTGTACTGAATTGAATTCCAATTCAACAAATTGAATTAAAGTTCAATTGAATTGAATCCAAATTCAATTGTAAAGAAATGAGATGCAAATTAGTGGAAAATGTATTGAAAATCTACTTTTGAATATGATGTTGAAAAATAAAAAATTTTAAAAAGACAATTTTGATACCTCTTTACTTGGGAATGGGCTAAACCAATTTCAATTTGGAACTATTCAAATGACAACCAATGACTTATTGAAGTTAAAGTTGCCCTATCTAAACAACATTTGATCATTCAATATCATCACTAAAATGATTTCATTGGGACTTTGTGCAATGAAACCTTAGTGCAATTAGTTGAAAAGAATGCTCGAGAATGCAAATGTTAGAATGAATTTTTTGGTGAACTTACTAAATAATCCCTCATAAATTGAGGCTTTTAAGCATGTGTGATGAAGATATAGCCCACAAGGAGACCAAACCTCAATCATGGATGACTTTAGCCCAAAAAAATGGAAATTCAACCTCTATGTGATGTGTTAATAGTTGTGAATTTTGATAATAGAATTCAACTTTGTGCAAAAATGTTTTGTTTTTTTGAAAAGGAATTCTCATCTAAACCCCATTTATAATAAACTACAATAATGCACATAGGATAAAGGCCCATGGTGTGGGCATTTGCAAAATAAAAGGCTTAGATGAGATGCCAAATATGAACCTAAACATATGTTATGTAGATCACAAGGCATAGGAGGCAAAGGGTTCTTACACCTACTCCTTAAGAATGGGATTGATTTTATGTCTATTGTCCTTATAAGGAATAAGATCCCTCCTCCTCTTGAGGAGAAGGTGTAAGATTTTTCTTGGTTTTAAAAAGATATTCACACCTACAAGTTGGTAACCTTTTTTTTTGGGGATAAAAATCATTAATTTTGATTTTTAAGACCATTCTAAAAAAGCCTTTCAAGTTCTCAAAAACATTATTCAACCTTAAAAAAATAATTCAAAGTTTTACAACTTTGAAAAAAATAAAATCCAATTGATTTTTAGTCGAAGCGATTCCCATAAATTTTTGAACCAACAATTCTCAACAAAGATGGTTCTCACAACCCAGATATTAAAAAAAATGACAATCTACCCTAAACCCCGGCCCCCCCTCCCACGCCCCCCCCCCCCCCCCCCACAGAAGAGAAAAAGCGAGGCCCCTTCACTCCATTTTGTGACTTCTCATTGGTTGCATGGAAATCCTATTCCTAAAATTGGCTGCCACTATTTTTGGCCTGGACTAATAGCCCTTCCTAAGAACACCCTACCTATTTGTATGTAGCCTAGGTAGAAAATGGGTTCCCAATAAACAACACTTTTGTCCCATATGCTTTAACCCTAAGTTGTCCTCTTATCATCTTATATAGGTGGGCCAAAGGCAAGGCATTCCATCTTCCAATAGAACCCTCTATTTTGTGGAGGCTCCAAAGTATCACTTTTGCTTTGTGATTGGCAAATCTAAATGATTCATTGCAAGAAAAGAAAGGAAAAAGGAGGAAAAAAGAAGAAGAAGAAGAACTTTGGAGGCCACCCCATCCATAGAAAGACAAATGAGAACCCTAAAAAATTAAGGAGTAGCTAGCTTCTAATATCCCCCTTCCTCTTCTTTTCCCCTTCTTTTCTAGGAGGGATTTTCACACATGCCTAGTAGGAAATTTCTTGAAGTCCTTTATGATGGGAGTATTGTCACTTGTCACACTAAGGAAAAAGTGTACCCACCTCGTGGGATAAAAGCATTGGAAGAACCTAACCCTAACCCTAACAATTGGGTGACCAGGAAAAATGGCTTTATCTCACTACCCATGCAAAAGTTTTTCTCCTCTTCGTTGAAACTATGAACAACAATAGACTTTTCTGTTAGAGATCATAAGTCCCACCTAACCCTTTTGCCCCCTTTTTAAAAAAACATTTGTCGGGGCGAAGAAAACTCATGACTCTCACTTGGAATAAACTTCATTATTTCACCTAAATGTCTTGGAGAGTCTATCCTTGAAAAAAAAATTAAAAAAATGGGCAAGGTGAAATTCAATTTTCCACCCAAATTGGGGGGTTAAAACAAGTTTCACCCCAAGTCCCTTGAGGTTTGTCCACTCTCATTCTCATTCTTCATTTTGTGGTTGATTTGAACAGAGGTTTTCAAGGTTTCAATGGAGAAAGGTTTCCAAGAGGCCAATTTGGAAACATGTTTGTTTTTTTCAAGGATTTGGTGGAGAGAAGTTCTCAAGGTTGTCGTGGACAGAGGTTTTTTGAAGAGCCAATGTCAAAACGTTGAGAGATGTGTGCGTGTGTGTGATAGAGAGTATTTTCCATTTATGTGTATCGATGTCCATTTCTTGGTTGGCTTCGAAGCACAATCCACCATAGTTAAACTCCATTGGATCTTCAAGACATTTTTTTTTTGGTTTCTATGTCTATTGTTTATTTTGTGGGTTTCTAAGCACAATATGTTGTATGCAAGCTTTCATTGTGTTGTGTACAATATCTTCTTGCATCATTGTGATTATCATAACCTAAGGTCAGCTTCCACATTGACAAAACGAATAATTATTTATTTTCAAAAATTAAATTCATTATTTTTTTTTTTAAATTATTTATTTTTCCATCATCTACTATAATATTGTGATATGAGTAGTGAAATTACTCAGAGTGTAGCTTATGATAATTATGATGATTTTCAACATGTCAACTTCTTTATTTTCAGAAAATTTCTTTTCTCTATTTTGAGGATTATTTAATGATGAAACTAACCTTAGGGTAAGGGTGATGGTGGTTTCACTATGTGAGTGGGGTTTAGGAAACCGAAAAACCAAAAAACAAAAACATTAACCCTAGTTAGAGCTGGTCTGAAGCTAGTCCAAGTTGAACTTTTCCATCCCATCCTGGTACCAACTCAATGGAAAGGTTTAGCTCAGATGAGCTCTTTGCTAGGGTCAAAAGTTTTAATTGAAATAGAAGGTATAGAAATGTATAAAGCAATACTATAGTTAATTTTGAAGATTCCATGTTGATAAATAATTTTTTTATTAAAAATAAAGACCCTTCTTGAATATTCCAAAATATTCCCTCCTTTTTCTTCACCAAAAAAAAAAAAAAAAATCTAAATAAATAAATAAATAAATAAATAAATCTTTTGAAAATTTCAACATTTCCACACATATAATAATATAATTAGTGTTGAAGCTGTCAAGGTACTACCTATGGTACATAGATTTCAACTTATGAGAAGCAATTCTGAGAAATTTCTTTAAGTAGTTTAGGGTTTCGGGTTTAAACCCGAAACCCTAAACCCTACTTGGAGAGCACCCAGGAATTACATATAGTAAAGGACGTTGTGAAGCATCATTTCATCCATCTGTCCCGTCATCCATCCGTCCATCCGTCTGGTATACATAAAAAGAGAGGAGGGATGTTATGCCTAAAATTTAGACCATAACAACATCCCTCCCACTCTTTAAAGAACTCTCCCCCTCCCTCTCTACATACGGGTGCTTCTGTATTATACAATGTAATCCCTCCATATGTATGTACTCTTACGGAACGGTTAAGCCATGCATGCAAGCCCATCATGTTGGGTAATGTGGCCCAAACAAGCCCATCATGGTCAGCCATGGCATCAACGCGCCCAACATAATGGGCCGGGTGACTCAGCCATTCCATTAACATTAAGGTCCGCGAGCACCTGTGATGGCAGATTCTACAATTTAATGTTGAGTTCTTCAACATCAAGTGTATTGATCATCGTCACCGGAAAGATTATGTCATATAATGTGGTTAAAGAAAGTGCATAATCTGTCACCCCGGATCTCAATGTTCATTGCCACAATCTCTCCTGTATGTACATAATCCATCTCTCTACTATTGTATGTACATAGTAGTCTTCACTGTATGTGCATAGTAGTTCCTCTAAATGTACACTTTGTATGCTCTCCGTATGTACATAGTAATGTCTCTGTATGTACACAGTAGTGTCTCTCTGCATGTACACTCTCTGTTTGTCCATTGTTAGTCTCTCTGTATGGGCACTCTCTCTATGTACATCGTAGTCTCTCCGTATGTACATCGTAGTCTCTCTGTATGTACATCGTCGTCTGTCTGTATGCGACTTCAGTGTGCCAAAAGCGAGGTTTGGCTATGGCGTCTTGCGTCGCCATGGCCGTCTCCCGTCGCGTTTCTTCCTCTTTCCTTTCGATGCAGTAATCATGAGGAGAATGAGCAATTCAGCAGCAGCAGCAGCAGCAGCAGCAGCAGCGTGTAGTTAGTTTCTGTCTTTTCTCGCCGGATTGATGCGGGTTTGATTCGATTTCATTTTCATTTTCGTTTTTGTGGATTTGTTGACAATCATTGTTGTTGTTGCTTTTGTTTGTTCCTGCTGTTGCGCTGTTGCGCTGCTGCGGTAGAGTTTTCTTGTTTGGTCTCGGATCGAGCTTGAGAAGGCGGCTTGAAGATTGGTATCATCATCTCATGTGAGAATTTGGGAATTGGCTATGGATTATCGAGAAGCAATCGATGAGGAGAGAAGGAAGAAGCTGTGAGGAAGAACAAGAAGAAGAAGATGTGCTTTTGTATGGACGAAGAAGAAAAGACAGACGAGGGAATTAACTGAAGTAGTTTGTGTCGGGAATGATATCAAGGAAGAGTATGAGATAAAAGGAACTTGAAGGAGAAGAAGAAGATGAAGATGAAATTCTCGTTCCGGAAGAGTTCCAAGTCTCTTGGATCGGGTTCGGATTTGGACTCGAGGAGACGACAATCGGGTGGCGATGCGAGCTCTTCCGGCGGCCAAGGGATGAAGACGAGGTTGCAGCTGAAGTTGCTGGCAGGTTTGACATGGGAAGCGAATGCACCGAAGACGGTCACAGCGGGAGGGAGAAAGGCAGAGAAAGGCTCTTCGACCAAAGCGGAGCAGCAGCAGCAACAGCAATTGAAAACAACAACAAGTCTTGTGCCGCCTCCTCTGTGGCCGGACTTGGACACGCTGCAAGGATGTACCGATTTCCTGAAGTCCAGCGGCTTGAACACGCATGCGCTGGGACATGCAGCATCCATGGTAGACCATTTCAAAGGCTCATATCAGATGGGGGATTCGTCGTTACCGGACGAGCTTCGATTGGAGGCATGGAAAGGTACGCTCCGTCGCATTGTGAAAACGCTTGTAGATCAGCTCCTTGCAAGCAATCCAAGACTAGAAAGTTCTTGTTGTGCGGCGGGGGGTCGAAACAACGAAGAAGAGCATAATATGAAGCAACTATGGCGAGCCTGTGAGGCCTGGGTTTTTGGAGCTGTGTATGACAAGATCATGGGAGCTTGCAAGCAAATGTTTGGCCAGAATGACAAACTGCTGGATCAAACTCTGCTGAAGCTTGACAAGGTGGATCCCTTGGTGCTGGGAGTGAGAGGTGAATTCAAGGAGTTTGTGCTAGGGGAAGCTCTGCACCAGTTTCGGACAATCAACAGACTGCGAACTCCACTGGAGAAAGCTGTGTGTCTGCGGAAAACTGTGAACTGCATAATGGAAGGGATTCAGAGTGTGATCACATCTTGTAAAGGAACACAAGCAGATACAGATGGATTGCTCCCTTGCACAGATGATTTGCTCTCCTTCATGTTGCTCCTCATGGCGAAAGCACGGGTCACAAACCTGCAAGCAAATGCCTGCTACATGGACAATTTCCTGTCTCTCTCGAATGAATATGGGGAAGAAGGTGAACTCCGTTACCATGTCACCAATTTTGTTGCTGCTTGCAGTTACTTGAACTCAGAGGAGTTTCAGAAGCAAGTCATAGAACTGGCTCCATCTCCGATTTCAAAGTCGACTTCTTCCCCATCCGGAGGAGGAGGAGGAGGACGGGGAAGTGGGTCTTCTCCTGCAAATGAGGATCATCACAGCAGCAGCCGACATGGGTCTTTTTCTGTCGATTCCCCTCCTGTGCATGCTCGAAGCTCCAACTTGTTTGGTGAGTTCCAGCATGCGCATATGAGCAGCCCCATCAAGACAGCCTACAGCAGAAGCAACACCCATGAAGCTGATGTTCATACTATGAGTCCTGGTGACATCCTGTCAATGAATTTGTTTGGAAGTCCTTCGATGTCCACAAGTCCAGCTTCCGAGTTTCGAGCTGTGCAGGGCAGCAGTAGCTGCATGCTAGAACTTCCTGTGAGAAGAAGTATCTCTGATAAGACTTTGAGCTCTGGTACAAATGCTCCAGGACTTTCTGGAGGCTCTCCTGAGTTCATTCTGGCTCCCACATACCAGTAATCTTGGAAGTATCACGCAGAGATGTAGCTGATTTGATGCCAGTTTTTACTTACTTTGTAGGCTCCTCCTGTTGATCACTTCGGGGAGCACTATGGTTTCTGATCCTTACTTTGGCTTTGGAAATTCCTTTTGTTTCTGAAGAAGGCAAATGTGCCAAACCTTCCATTTTAGAAATTCAGAAACAAAGCAACACTTGGTGCCAGGTTTAACACACTTGATTGCATATACTACTCATCAGATTGCTTCAGTGCAAGACATGGTGTGCCAACAATGTCCAGTATTAGACATTGATCCACACCCTCAAACTGACCATACTTTGATGAAACAATATGGGATACTTATCTCTTTGAATTGGTTTTGAAGTTTCTCTATGTTCAATGGAAGAGAAATGCTGCAGGGGAAGTGCATATCTGTGTTTTGCTTGAGAAGTTGATGCCCTCCACATGTGGTTGTTGTTGAGAATTCAGTCCCTAAACCCTCAGATAGATGTGGATGCAGATGAGGTCACCTTTGTTTACCCCTCCCACTGACTACTGTGAATGGAGTGGCCAGTTGGCTTAGAAGCAGTGGACATAGCTGACAGATCATGTACACCAATGGATCTTGTGCATTGTCGTGAATTGTCTGGTCAAAAGCAGGAAAAGAGCTTTGTTGGAGGAGTGAGTTTTGTTGTGGCTGATGGCAAGTGCTCTTGTCTGGGAATTTTTTGTGTGGCCATGACCAAAATGTGCAAGTGGGTAGGCAGCTGGAGACTTGTCACCTGAGAGCTCGTCTTCTCATACCCTTGCTTTAAGGTACGCCTCTCAATTTCTCAACCAGCCAATGTTAGTCATACCAGGGGGTGGTTTGCAATTATCTCTAAATCACCTTCCATTGATACTATAGTTATCAGAGCTTGATTTTAGACACTGAAAGGTGGTGTTGTGTGTCTTTTGTCAGTGCGCGATTTGTAGGGAGCTGGACGTTATATTCAGGCATCTTTTGATAGGGAAGAATTAGATTTCACATCGCTTGCATTGGATCTAGATAGAAAGAATCCCACATGTCTTTCACTGTGTTCTGATCTATTGGAAATTATCACTATCATACTCAACTTGAACGAGTTCTTTATTTGGTGGCAAGTGTTATATATCCAATATTGTTGGGTAATGTTTTGATTATCATGACAGCCATGACCCAAGGCACATCTGGGTACTATTTTCATATGGTGAATGGGAAGAATGTAAGCTGTGGAGGTGTGAGTGTTGACATCTGCCAAATTTTGCTTATTTCCATTTCATACAAGGCAATTTTGTATATTGTAGAAACACCTAAATTTTGAGTTGTATTGTGTGTTTTGACAGAAATGACACTAGACAACTGGATTTTGCACTCTTGGATTGATGCTGAATTTTGTCCAGTGTATGGTGGCTGCTGACAAAGCTCTGCTAAAGCTATCCTCTCTGCTCGTGATCCGTTGTTCCATCACTGGTTGAACCTCCTGGAGTCATAGCCCTCTGCCTGCTTTTCTAAGGTTTTTCATCTGCAGCCAAGTTCTTGGGTTTCACCTGCAATTCTTCTAAAGACTTTTGTTCCAGTGAAACTTTCAGTTGTTTTCCACTCATCAGAATATGTTCAGAAATGAAGGCCTCAGCTTTCAAGGCCCAACTATGAGTTTTGATACTCACTTCCTTTCCTTTCTTCTGCAGCAGAACACATCTCGAGCTGGTTTGTACCAGTGTGGTGCAGTGCTTTCTGTCTCAAAGAAGGAACCAGTGGGTAAAGGTCAGGTATAATAGACCCTTGACCTGGAACCATGGTTTTCCAAAAATCAATGAATGGGTCAAAGAAACTACCCTGGCCTGCTAGTTCTTTGCAATGTGGGTCGGTTCTCTCTTTTCAAAGAAAGAACCAGCAGGTAACAGTTGGGTATATGTACCCTTGACAGACAGTTATAATTTTTTTTCAAAATCTTGGAACAGGAGCTTCTTTTGATTCTGAAACTTATCAGAAAACCCAAACTACAGGTGCCTTCATTTTATTTTATTTTCAAAAGAAATTGGAACCATAGATTCTTTGATTTTTAGAATTAAAAAACTGATCTGGAGGTTATTAACAAAATCAAGGAACCACACAACACCTCCTCTTTTGGTTTTAACTGCAGTTTAAGTCAGTTCAGGTTATGGATCAAAGAGGAGTCTTTCACAAACCTTTTTTTTGCAAGGTGGTGGGGTTTAGGAGAATTCATGAATTCATTAGAGATAGCAGGCAATCTGTGGTGCATGGGAAAGCAATGATGCAGACTTCTGGTAGGCCAAGTTCACTCTTCAAGATGCAAATGGAACAGTATGGAAAGGGACTATTCCAATCAGAGTGTGTATGACCTAGCTTCAAGCAAGATCATTGATCCTGATAATAGGATGGGTTTTGCTTAAAGCCTTTGAACTTGGAATTGAGGAAGCTTGATGCCAGAAGTCCAAGAAATCAATAGTGTTTTTTACAAACACATTGCAAGTGTGCACTTATTTCTGGCAAAGACTGACAATGTGGAAGCACCACACCATGTGCAGGCATCCCATTGAACACTCCCTGCATACTCTATGTTCAGTGTTTGGCATCTGAGTACAAGAGACTACAGCCCACAAGACATCAGACATGCAGCTGCTGAAACAGATTTGAACAAAACAATTCAGTGCTGGAAGACTGGCAAAACAAAATTAGGGCCTCCATGAAAGGTCAGGCAAGGGTTGGTGGTGGGGTATGCGAACCCCTTCAATGTTGTGGATGCCTACTCCTGGCCTCCCAGGTTTTGCCGGTCCCAAACTCATAAAATTCCAGGAGACAGAGCTAGTGTGCAAGCATATCTGGTTGGACACTGTGCAAGCATTCACGATGTGTGCCCACATTTTGTCTACATGTTCATAAGGTTTCCACTCACAATAATCATCAGACTCACAAACTATTTTGAATCATCTGTTCATGAACTCTTCTTGTGCTCTTCAAAGTGTCAGTGAAGCAACACATGTTTGAACAATTCCTGAAATGCAAATTCATTGCTCCACTCTTTGAAATTGTAAATCTGATGGTGAAAATTGCAATTTATGCTTGAACTAGATGACTTATGCTTGAGCCAGGAATCAAGAACACTCTGTTCATGGATGACAGAAAAGAAACATGAACTTGACATTGAAAACTAAAATGAGCCCAAAAGCTCAGCTACAGCAATGAACACCAACAAGATAAAGAAAAAAAGGAGGATGTAACCTTATGGCTTTGCCGGTCAACTCTGGTTGCTAACACTGGCTACTATTTCTGGATAAATCTCTGAACATGACAAGGTTCAGCTATCCTTTTGTGTAGTATGTACAGACTCTTGACTGGCAGCTACTGTCTTCACTTTCTCAAAATCAATAGCCTGAAACTTGAGCTTAGAATCAAGGTACCGTGTTCCATACGCACTGCCAAAACCCCATCCAAGTCCTAATCCGACACCACAACCTCCACCTTCCATAAACATAACCAATGATTCGAATCAGCCTTGGCAGCTCTGAAACTTTTATAATATGACATACCTCGTTTACCTCCTTGCATATCACAGAAGAAGGATCAAAAGCTCAGAAGAAAGATCAAAGCTCAAACTGACATTGAAGGGAGTGGTGGGTTGAGAATATGAAGGTGGATTTTGACATGGAGATAGTTTACCTGCGCCAAGGCCCAAAGTTTGCAGTGGCGCTCCTGCAAACATTGCAGCAGTGCAATCTCTCAGCTCAACTAGCACACTAGATGTATAATGAAAAGCTCAATTCACCATTCAAATACAATTACGTCTGATTTCACTTGTACATTTTGCAATGCAGTAATGAGACAAGAAGCAAAAAGTCCACTTGCCTCCAAAACCCCAACCAATTCCAAAGCCACAGCCTATTCCAAACCCTGTTGCCAACCAAGAGAAAAGCTTCAGCCAAAATAAAAACAGACTTCTTTTCCTCCAGTCTTCTCCTTGCTTCTGACACATAATAAAATCATCTATCTCTTAATTAAACACATACAGGCAGCTGCTACAATACACACCTACTGGAGGCCAAAAAAAAAATCGTCAATCTCTTTGAGAGATTTAGAAAACCTACTTAAAAAAGAAGAAGAAACCCACAACATGGTGATGGAAAAACACACACACACACACACACACCCAAAGTCTGAAACTTGGCAGTTTTCGAGAACAAGCACAGACTTTCACAAAATGTTATCCTATTAGATAATCTTACAAAAGCTTTCCATTTCTCTAGTCCAATTTTGCTTTCTGGGAGTTTCCTCTTGGCAACACAGTTTCCTCAGTTCCAAAGTCTCCCTAACCCTAAAAAATTATCAAGCATGATATGTCCGACAAACAAAGCCATGTTACTCCCTTCCTTTCAACCACGAAGAAGAAGACCAATCTACCAGGATTTCGAGGTCTAGTTAAGAAGACGAAAACAACACGGAGAAGGGGGCGGACAGAGAATTCCAAAGTCTTTGTTAACCCTAACCCTAAAAAAATGACCGAGCTTGATATGTCCAACAAACAGAGCAGCATTCCACCTTTCTTTCAACGACGAAGAAGAAGACCAACCTACAAGGCTTTCGAGGTTTTAAGAAGACGAAAACTAAAGAGAGATGGGGACACAGAGACAATTCCAAACTCTCTTTCACACACCAACGCTAAAAAACAGAACATTCATTCCCTTTCTCTTAACCACTGAAGAAGACCAACAAGGTTCTGGATATTTAAGAAGATGAAAACAACACAGAGATGGATGGGTGCACACACAGAGAGAGAGAGAGAGAGAGAGAGAGAGAGATACCGAATCCGACTCCGCGGCCATTGAAGAAGTCGATCCCCATGGCTGCTACGACAGCAAGTCTCCCAACAAACACAAATAAAAGACTAGGTGTACACAAAGTGGTACTTGGCACACAATTTTTTTTGTAATTTAATTTTTTTAAAAATTATATAAATTTAGGTGAGGGAAGTTTTTTTGGGAAAATATAATTTTCAGTATTTTTTTATAAAAAATTTCTAGAGAGACACAAAGTTCAAACATGGAATAGGGCGAGTATAATAATGCTTGGTTCAAAGAACACAAAGTTGGGTGAATTTTCAAGCCATTCATAAATAAAATACAAATTAGGTGAATTTAATGCCAATTCAACAAACATAAAAACAAATTGGGTGGATTTGCAAGCCATTCACAAAATTAAAAAAATATGGGCGAATGTAATGTAATGCAATTCAACAAACACATTGTGGGTGAATTGTGAAGTCATTCACAAAATACAAGTTGGGTGAATGTAATGTGATTCAACAAACACAAAATTGGGTGATTGTAATGCCATTCAACAAACACAATACTATGTGAATTTCAAGCCGGTTCACAAAATACAAATTGAGTGAATGTAATCACATTCACCCAACTTACATTGGGTGAATGTCAATGCCATTCAACAAAATTTTCATGTGTTTTGGGGAGATGTCCTTTACTTGCTAGGAAAGGAAGTAGGTGTGTCAAGGGAGGTATGCATACCAAATACATAGGTCTCACATAAACAAGTAAATCAATAGGAATGATGGTCATTTTTATCCATATATTGTCATGCATGTTGGGAGATTTCATCCATGTACATTTCATTCTCCATGTTATCAGCTTCATTGATTCATGCTTGAGAAATTGGGTGATTGTCATTAATGACATTCATTTTCATCCATATGATATTGGTTCATTAGTGTCATTAGTTTTTATTTTACCCTTGTGATATCAATTGCATCCATGTTATCAAAATTCATCCATGTAATTCAATTGCATGCTTATGACTAATTACATGAGTGGTGAAATTCATGCTTGAGAATAATCTTATTTTCATTCATTAGACTAGTTAATGCAAACAAAATTGTTATTTCATACCCTCAGAAACCTTTT
>Ga0116229_10005825_pt1 | contig 19980 bp, 8 predicted proteins | sample S1TSphgellanicum_3_FD_87313 | JGI IMG/M metagenome (GOLD analysis project Ga0116229, IMG submission 87313) | Host-associated microbial communities from peat moss isolated from Minnesota, USA - S1T2_Fc - Sphagnum magellanicum MG | ecosystem: Host-associated > Plants > Peat moss > Unclassified... | reverse complement strand
CTTTAAAAAATAATTTTCCAAATTAATAGAATTATGCATTTAAAACATGATTTTCTATATGAACCCAAACACTAATACTTGCATATAATATGTCAAAACAATCCTTTAATAGTTTGAAAGTAGAACATATGAATTTTTTGGTCAAATGATATTTAATTAATATGCTTTTATGTTACTTTGTACAATATGGGACAACAACATAAATTTGGAAAGTAGAGTGAAAATAGGTTGAAAAACAAGGAAACACAAAATCTTAAGCTTTAAAAAACATATTTATACCATCCTACATACACTCATGTAATTTTTTTGTATGTTTTAAAATATTAGGTTCTACTTTCTATGCTTCAAAATTGACAATTTTGTGTTTTCTACTTGTAACATATACTTTTTTGGCTTACTTTTGTATGCTTGCACTAGGTGAACTTGCTATATTGATCAAAATTTTGGAAGAAATCTTTTTGGATAACAATCATTGTATTATCAATGTAATTGAGATTAATTTAATCAAGTTTTTTTATGTTGGAAATAGTTGACAATATTTAAATAACATTGGTTACAAAATTAAATGGCATAATTGGAAAATGGTTTTAATGAGATGCATAATAAAAGAACATGAATAGGTCATCTTATAAATACATGAACGAATCAACAACTATTTGCACCTAAACATAATATGTGTTTGTGATAGTAGTTTTTATATGCATATTATTTAATGTAAAAAAGTTTGAAATAATAAAAAAAATTCAAATGATTTTTAACTTGTAAGGACTAGTGATATATAAAATACATTACACAAAATGGCTAAAAAGTATGTGAAAGTAGTGAAAACTAAGTAAGCACTAAATTAACCTTACAAAATAACAAATGAAAATTTGTTGTGATTAATTTCCATTTGGTTTTTTTTTATGTTTATGTAGTATTATATGTTATTTTGTTTTTGGTAATCATGTGTATAAGTCGATTGTGATGTGTGTAGGAAAAAGATTTATTATAAATGAAATTATGTGAAGTTTTAAACAATATTCCACATAATGAGGTTAATGTGTTTGAAATTTTAAATATTTATGAAAAGATATTATAGTATTTTCATAAACTAGTTTTCATATACGATAGTTCTTTTGGATGATATTTTTCATTTATTTCAAAATATATGATGTAAATTGTTTTTATGGAAAAAATGATTAATAGGGCATAGTGAACCCCCAACCTTTCATTCCTCAATAAAAGCCAGTCAATTCATGGATGATTAGGTTAGCAAGAAAACAAAATTCTTAGACAACCACAATAAAATGCCAACCCCAAGTACCCATCTCTTTCATCCAAATCAATTCATTCCATTTGTTTCTTGAAAATGATTTTGTGCTAGTTATAATTATTGGCCGCCCCAAGACACACAAAATTGATCATGGATGTGCTAAACATCCCATACATTGATATTGAAGATGAACTCATGGCATACACAACTATCAACATGATCCACAAGGAGGTGCATGGGACACTCACGCCATATCAAATGGCTCGATTTTTTTGTCAACTTCAAAATCACAAACATCACCATTTGGTCCATCTTGACCTTTGAACATGTTTAAAAACTCTTCAAAAGCCTCCATAACACCAAAAAAATGCCCACTTATTCAACAAAGAAAACCAACTTGCTAACCATTAACCCTACTAATGTAACAAGTATGAAAGCATTACCATCAACGACTATGGGATTAAAAACAACAAATGATCATTAGTAGCAAATCACCATCGACACCATGTCTATATAATCATTTGTATACCCACACCACAAGTCTATGTTAGATAGATTATCAACACGACACAAAGATTTTAGTAACATTGTGCAAACCCGCCCTTTCAAATGTGAACGAATGAAACATTTTTTCAACCCTTCAAAAACTACCTCAAATTTAATATCATTTTTGGCACCTTTTGCAAATACTAAGGTGATAGAAAAGAACATAAATATATGAGCATGTTACAAACCACCAGACTAACTAGATATAATAATCTCTGAAGCAAATTGTTTATGAATTCCAAATATTGGCAACTTTGTTGTTGAAACATTTTGTAACAATTTTGAAATATATATACACATTTTGTTTACCCCCTTTTTACAATTCCACATTTGTGTAGGCTCCTTTAGTTGGTTTTTGAACAAATGTAACACTTCAAAAAAGTTGCATAAAAAATTCAACATAAAATTGATATACTCAAAGTGCATCTAAACTTCTCAATCCCTTCAACTTTAGTCAAGAATGATAAAACAACTAATAAATAAGGCAACTATTTAAATGTGAAAACCTTAATGGGATCATTTACAAATTCACAAAAGGCAAATGGATTGATGGGTCTTTCCCATGAACTCATTTTCTACATTGAATGATTTTTGTGCATTAAACATAATGGTAACAAAAACTTTCCTTTCCAATAGCTTTAAAAAAAAACCCATCTCAAACTTGTTATCCCATAGGCTGCCTCCAACTACAACCAAGCCCATAGGTTTGAGCACTTGTTCCAAGTTGACAAATAAACTTCGTTCTTGTAATGTCATTTTTTATGAACTTTAATGATGATTGTTCAACTAGATTTGATGGTGGCGGCATTTGAGGATTGGGCACACAATGGAAAGGATAAAAGGACAACTTGCAAAATAGTTAATTTCTTAGTTCTAGTGATAAAAGGCTGATTTGTGGGTGTGGATGTTTAATGATTTGTTTTTCTTTCTATTGTGACTATTTGGGAGAAATGCCCACAATTGAATTCTTAGTTTCTTTTTACTCATGTTCCATTCTACTACACACTGGATCTCAAAGGTTAGATCAACATAAAACCACAAACATGAACAAAGTGTGTGGGGATGGTGGAAGTGACAAAGATGATTAGGGGACAAAAGGTTAGTTTGAAAAAGGCATAAATGTTGTAATTTGTGGTGTGTTGGGATGGTGAGTTGCATTTGTTTGTCGAGAATTTCAGTAATGTGGGTTGTGCACTATTTATGAGGACTTGGGGGAAAGGGTAATTTTTCAATGATGCCACTATCCAATACATTGGAATTTTCTATGAAATCTTTCTCTTGTGAAGAAGGTGTGTGTGACATAGAAAAAAAGGAAGAGAGTATGGAATAGAATTATATATATATTTTGTAATGGAAAATAGTTACACTAGAAGAAAAACACATATTTTCAACTGGTTTCTACAACTAAATTTGAATCACAAGCAACATTTGTGACTAAAATCCCTTTAGTCACCTTGGACAAGTCACATGTGATATTAGTCACAAATGACAAGGGGTATTGGATGAACGAAATAGTCAACAAATACAAATTCATCCTTTGACTTCATTGTATATGTATCACATGTGAATAAGATATAATTATTTTGTTCATTATTGAGACTAAATGATGTGTTGCCATATTTAATTATTTAAAATTATTATTATTATTATTATTATTATTATTTTGAAATAATATAAGACATTCAATTCACATGCTTGGATGATTTATATTATGACATGTGGTCCAATGTAAATATGCCATGTGGCATTAAAAATGAATTTAATACAAAATATTAATATTAAGTTGGTAGGTATGTAAATAGGTACATAAGTAGGTGCCTACAAACCTAAGTTAAATATTTATCTACCTACTTAAGTAAAAAGGTAGGTAAGTAGGTCCTACCTTCTTAGGCTAAATACCTACTCATATAGGTAGGTATTCAAGTAGGTAAGTACATAGGTCAACCTAGGTGGGTAGGTCAAATTAAGCACCTACTTAATTAAATAAATAAGTAGGTTGGAAAAGTAGGTAGTTTAAAATTGTGCATAATTATTTTTTTGTCTTGGGATAAGCCTTTTGAATGGCTCATTCCATGTGCACACACTTTTTAATGTGAAATTGAATGATCGCACCCCTTGTTTATATAGTGTTCAAACTAGGAATGGAAAACAAACAATATGAAATAAGTTTTGAAGTTGCAACTTCCTCACAAATTAAGTTATAATTTCAAAACTTTCTTCATGTCTTCTTTTCTTAGTTTTTAACATTTTAAACAATTCAAATACATGGTTCACTAGACAATTAAATAATCATTTAATTAATAATTATTAAATTTAACATATATTTAAAATATAAATTATATATTACAAATATTAAGTATTCATTATCAACTATTTGAATAACTAATAATTTATTAATATTTAGCTAACTAACTATTTAATTACTCAAAACTTGTCAATACATAACTCATAGATACATAAGTAAATTAAATATTTAAAATATTTTTTTAATTTTAAAATTTTGTTCAAATTATAGATAATATAATTAATGTAAAAATAATATAAATATTATACTTAAAATTAACTCTTAATATATATTTATTTTCAGATTTAAAAATGAACTAATAATTTTTATTAGAAAATAAGGTCTTACACAAATTATTTATTTTTAAAGTAAAATCAAACTAATTACTTTAATTACTATATAATTAAATTTATCATTGTAAAAATTGTTGTTGGTGAAGCAAAGGTTTTTTTCCATTGGTAATTAATAATTATAAATATAATAATATGCTGAACATATATTAATAAATTTTAATCTCTGTAATATTATTGTACAAATATTTATCATAGATAAGTAATTACAGATTTTTTTTATTAAAAACATTACTGTATAATAATTCCTACAATTATAATCATTACAATAATTATTTTAACTACATCATAAAATTTCCAAAATTTTAATTCAGATTTAAAGTTGTAAATTACAGATTATGAATAATTATGTTAAATTAGAAAATAATTATGAAATTACTATAATTAATTCTTATCTGAAATAATTACAATGATTTTAAAGTAATGTAACATTAATTACAGCAATTAATTTATTTTACTGTAATAATATAAATTATATAATTTAAAACATTATGTTGTAACAATAACTATTTAAAGTAACTTATAATTAATAAATATAATCATTCATAATTATTTATAAAAGTGATATATTACGAACAAGTAGTTACAAGTAATAAATATTTTGATTTATTATATTAAAATCCATGTAGTTATGGTCATAACATATTTTAATTAAATTATGATTACTCTATAAACTTAAATAAGAACTAAATTTATAAATAAAAATAATAAAAATTAATTATAAATTAGTTATTCAAGTATTGTAATTATAACTTATAAATAAATTAAATAATTTCAATGATTTTATGTCATTATAGAAGAATTATTATTAATATAAAATGTTATGTTTTTATATTAGCAATTTACTGTAAATAAATAAATAATGAGTATTACATAAAATTATTTTTGTGTATATTTTTTTAAATAAAATAATTACAACAACTTTGCTCATTATTTTAAGATTAATATAAAATTTTGAAATAAAAATTCTAACTATAGGACATAACTTTTCAATTAGGATACGAAATTTTATTATTATTAAAACATAAGTGTTGTAAATACAATAGTTATTTTTTATGATTGGGAACTATCATTTTAATTAATTTGAAATTTTTTGTTGTAATATTATTTATTCATTTCACATAATCAGTAATAAATAATAAGTAAAATAATTTATTTTAATTATTTTAAATTTGCAATAATTTTTTCTAAAATTTTATGATGTAATAACAATTATATATTATAAGTACATAATTAGATATTCTGGTATACTGGAATGTAATTCTTACAAGTACAAAAATCAAATCAATTCATTTAATTATAGTGGAAATATTTTAATTTTTAAAATATCTAAAAGTAAAATTATGAAAAATTAAGCTCAATTATAAATTATGTGTATATTATAATTAATTTATAAGTAAAATAATTATTGTGATTTTATAATAATTTTATATTAATTAAAATAATTTTATTGTTATTAAAAATATATACAAATATTTAGTATAACAGTCTATGTTGGAATATATTTAATTTGTTTGAAATTATAAATAATTTAATGTAATGAAATTATTATAATTATCAATGATTTTGATTACAATAAAAATACTATGAATATTAAGTTTAATAATAAATCAAATTATTATTATAATTAATGTATATAAACATATGTTGATTGCAACTAAACAACATTTCGTTTACAACTAATGGGACTTTAAATGTTCACTCTTGGATGATAAATCGAACCCATATATAGATGTAAACCGATTTAGTCATAGATTAATCGCAACTTAATCATAGGTGAGTTGATTGATGTTAGCATGATGTCACACTAGTTGCAAAAGGCAAAAAATAAGTTGCAAAAACCAAATAGTTATAAGTGGTTGTAAATGCGTTGGTCACATATTGACCTTTTTCTTCTAGTGTTGATGGATTCACAAGTGTCTTGTTGGTCTTTGGTTTCATTTAAAATATGATAGAATGTTAGAGATAATAGTTCATATTATAATCATATAAAGTTTCGTTGTGTTCATATAGTAACAATTATTTTTTTTATAAAAATGATAGGATAACTATTCTTTATTTAACATCTAGAGTAGGACACATATTTCTACCATAAAACGATAGTTGCCAACAAATGGCAATGACCATGAAGTAAGCTTGAAGGTTGAATTCTATAGGGTGAAAAAAGTTGTTGCAAACTATAAGGAGCAACCACAAAAGGTCTGGAAATGTTGCAAATGGTGGGAGATAACCATAGAGGTTTTGTAGGTGTTGTAAATAAGAGACAACAAGTGTTGAAGCATGCACACCCACTAGAATGGATTATCCATTTATGAAGGTATTTTAGAAGGTTTGGAAGGTAATTATTTTCTAGTTCCTTCTTTCTTGTTCTTGCATAAAATTCCTTTGCTATAGCTTTCATTAGCTAGAGTAATGTTATGTGTAAAAAATAGGTTTGTCCTAAAAAAAAATCCTTTTTATTTCATTACCTCCAACATGGAATACTACGTGACTACTATTTGAATAGTTGTAATAGAGTTAATAACTATTAGTATTTATTTTGGGAGTAGAAATGATTTGCACTTATTTTTCCTTGGTCTTATTTTCATAAGGATGGTAATGTTACACCTTAAACCCTAAATTTAAACCCCTCTCCACATAAAGCAAAAATAGTTTTGATAGAAGGAAAAGATAGTACATTAGATGGGTTTTTTTCATGGGAAGAATTCTCTAGATATTGTTGTGGGTTGGACCTTGCTTGGTGAACTTCTCAGTAATTGTAAGCTTTCAGGGCACTTTGAAACCTTGGGAAACTAAATATTATAAATGTGAAAGATTTTATCTTCACAAGTTTGAATTATAGATTATGGTTTATATTATAATTCCATGCATGACAATTGGGTTTGAGAGGATTTACAACTTGCATTAATAATGACAGAAAATGTTGCACAACTTGCCCCTGTAGTAGCCCTTGTAAATGATATTTTCAAATGAACCAAAGCAAAGGCCTTGGTGGCCAAAACTTCTCAACTATTAATTGAAGCTTATTTATTGGATCCAAAGGGGTTAAACCATTAACAAAAACTTTGTGCCACAATATTTATTGTTTCCTGTGGTTGCATAAATGCAATAGCCATGGGACATGGACATTTATGTTACATCTTATATTTTAGGCTCCTTCCAACAATTATATTTGTTATAGTCACATAATCACATGGTAATGTGGACATTTTCACCCTTTTATAGTTAGCATTTACATTAGAGATGGCACTATGAAAAAAAAAGGTGTTTTGCAACTAGCCTTACAACCCAATTTTTGAGTTGTAAAGGACACTTGCAACTCACTGTATTTATACATCATGAGTGTTAACAAACAAATTGCATGAATTACAAAGTTACAATTCACCATATATATGACATAATTCATTGTAACTCAATCAAAACAACTCATTTTTAATTATTGTGCAATTCCATTATAATTGCACCCATGATGTCATCTTGACATCATTGATTATCGTCGACCTATTAAATTTTGACATGTGGCATTATGAAAAAATTTGGACATAAAAATGGTTTTATTTTTGAAATATTGATCTCCATCATTCATTATGATTATTAATGATGGTTTGAAATTATGGCACGTGGCACAATAATTTTTTTGCCACATGGCATATTAAATATATTTTGGAATATATAATATACAATATAAATATTTATTTTAGTAACTAGGTAGGTCATACATAACCATAAATAAGTAAGTTGGCAGGTTTTAAAACCTACATACCTACGTATTTACTTAGGACCTACCTATCTACGTAGGTAGGTAAAACAATAAGACCTACTTACTTACATATGTAGGTAAACAAGAAGGAAAACACAATATTAAGTGAACTAAAGAATAACCATGAATTTATTTATTTTTTAAATTTCTTTTAAATTTATTTTTTAAAACTCATCCCAAAATGGCACTTGTATTTTAATATGGCACTTGTATTAGAATTGAGAAAGAATTGAGAAAGTTATGGCCCCCCAAAGTAGAAGGGGTCAAAAACTCAAAAAAAACAACCCATTGGATGTTACAAAGGCTAGTTCCCAAACACTTAAAAAATTCCTTGTATGTTTTTATGTCGCTATTAAATTTTTAAAATGATTTGTAGAACTTCAAATGGCACTATAACATTTTAAATTGTTTAAAATGAATAAGAGATAAAGAAAATATGAGGTTTGAAAGTAAGAGGGGTCCAAAGAGGAAAAAAAAATGAAAAACATGTGTTTTGTAAATTGAAAAACTTCTTTTTCTTCTTGTTATTTTTTCATTACTCCTTTTCCTTTAGATTTCAAAAATGATTTCTAAAGCTTGAGGTAGTGATCCAATAACAATTTAAATCACTTAAAATGAAACACACATGATGAAGATATAAATAACTAATAAATATGTATTTTTATAAAGTTATAAGTAGTTGTATTATAATCATAACATAGTTTAATATTAACACTTTAGTAATGGTGCACTAGTGGCTATACTAATTATATCAATGGGAATCATAATCAAAAATTAGTTATAAATATGTATTCCATAATGCATGGTGGTAATGTGAACAATGGCATGATCACATGTATGTACATTTTACCTAGTTGTAACATAGTTGTTGTTTTAGTGGCACATTTACAATAGTTTTAAAGTAGTTGCCACATGTAATTACATTGGAACTCCTAAAAAAATCAAACATGGTTGACTACATATGTATGTACAATGTATATAAGTTATTATATAGAAGTCCCATTTTCAATTCACTTGCAACTATTACACACTTAACTGATTTTTTGACATAACAATTTATTTATTAATACATTGTATTTTTAGGGGGATAGTTGTACACTAGTTGTAATACCCAAGAGATAGTTGCACAATAGTTGCACAATAGTTGTATATGAATTTTTTTTTAGTTTTAATTGCAGGGTAGTGTGGTTTTGACAAACGCAATTTTTCATAATGTGGAAAAAATCTTGGGAAGTTGGTAAAACGTTATATGAACTTTTCAAAGAGGAATAAAATGAAATCATAAGCACAAGAAAAACCATAGTTTAAAAATAACTATAGGTGATTGAATTGTTAATCAATCTATTAAGAAGATAAACATATCTCCAAATTCGATCAAAATCACCATGGAAAGGATCTACCACTTCTAATGGTTGTCAAATGTATCATGTAAAGGACCACTTGGCCATTACATATGGGGCCATTTTGGAATGTGTAAAACCTTGTTCATGTTACCCAAAATCAAAATTTGAAGTCAATGTGTAATACTTGCATATGGCCAAGTTAGAATGTGCATAACCTTGTTCATACAAACTCTAAATCAAAATTTGAACCCAATGTGTAATACCTACATATGGGGCCATGTTGAAATGTGTAGTTAATTATTCATGTTATGTCAATAAAATAAACACCAAATGCAATACCCACATAAAATACAAGGTATTTTAATGTTAGATTTAGGAATGCCTTTGGAGTGTATGTCAAAACATCAAAACATGGTGTTTATGACTAAAACATTTTTTAGTCATGTAATCATATATGCCATCTAGTCGTTGTCATTTTAATAATTATAATCATAATGTTGACTACATACATGACTATAAATATGACAACAAATAATGGACTTAATATATGTGAACATGGCAAGACTTGTGTTGACTTATTTTTTTGACAAGGTATGTCAACCTTAAATAAATAGATAATCTATAGTTGTTTAACAAATCATTTTAAAAGAAAAATGGTCAACCTAAATGTAGGTGGATTAAGGTTTTCAAATATTTTAACACATCACAATAACATTTATTTTAATATTATAATATGCAACATGGGTTTAGTTTTTCCCAATGTAGCCCAATTTAATTTAATTTTAATTTAACCTAATTTAGTTCATTTTCCTTCACTAGCATAATTTGACTTAAATTGTTTTACTTCAACCTATTTTATTTTAGTTTGGCATAATTTAACCCCATAATTTAATTTGGCTTAAATTAGCCAAGTTTAATCAATTTTAATTTAATTAAACCAAGTTTAACATATTTTCATCAAGTTTTTAAAATTTTAACTTATTTTAATTAAATTTAACCTTGTTTAACCATGTTTACTCTAATGTAACCAAATGTAAACAATTTTATGTTTGTTTAACCAAATTTAACCAAATATATTTGTTTAGCCAGTTTAATGATTTAAAACCCAATTTAGCAAAATTTAGTCAAATATAGCCAAAGTCAAGCTTTAAATGGCCAAATTTAACTTGATTTATGTTAATTTAGCCAAAATTCATGAAGATTAATGAAGTTTAACCTAATTTAGCTTAAATATTCTAGTTCAACTTAATTTATGTTAATTTAATCAAATTTAGACATGTTTAATGAATTTTAGCCTAATTTTAGCCTAAATGGCCTAGTTTAACCATATATGTTAGTTTAGTCCAGTTTAGTTTAATTTAACTTAGTTTATTCTAGTTTAGCCAAATGTAATTTTAATATATTAGTTTAGCCAAATTCATGTGATTTTAGCCAACTTTAATGAAGTTTAGCCATTTAATTTATGTGAATTTAACCAAGTTTACAAAAGTTTAACCAATTTTATGGGACTTGAACCAAGTTTATTGAAGTTTAACCAAATTCATGTGAGTTTAGCCAAGTTTACGAAACTTTAGCCAAACTTATGTGAATTTAACCAAAGTTTATAAAAGTTTAACCAAATTTATTGGAGTTAATCAAATTTATTGAAGTTTAACCAAATTTATGTTAGTTTAACCAAGTTTATAGAAGTTTACCTAAATTTATGTTAGTTTGGTTAAGTTTAGCCAAGATAAATGAAGTTTAGTTAATTTTATGCTAGTTTAGCCAAGTTTAGTAAAATTAAATTAAGTTTAACCAAATTTACATTTGTTTAACCAAAATTATGTTAGTTTAACCTAATTTAGCCAATTTAAATCTAGTTTAGCCTAAATAGCTTAGGTATAGCCTAATTTTGCTTAGATTAAATTAAAGCAACCTAATTTTAGCCTATTGAAGCCTAGGTTAGTCTAGACTAAACTCCTAGGTAGCCTAGGTTAGTGTAGGTCAATCTAGGATGGCATAGGTTGACTTAGGTTTTTAAATTTTAGTTTTTATACGTTTGTGATAGCTTATATTACAAACAATATGTTGTAGTGCAATGGTAAAAGGGTTGAACCCTAAAGTGGAGGTGAAGGTTTCAAGTCCTTTCACTTACAACCTAGTTGTTCTTATGGTTTGTAGCAACCTAGTCACACCTAGTGGGTTTAAATCTAAGCGTACATGGCCTAGGTTTTGCTTTCAACCTAGGTCTCCTAGCCTTGGTGGGTTAGTCTACATCTAAGCTAGGTTGCCTACTAGCCTACATTATGCCTTTCATGCCATGTGGCATCATGTAATTGGGTCAAATAATTCAAAATTTAGCTCTATATGCATGCCACGTGGTGTCAAATAATTCAAAAGGTAGTTTTAGTGCATGCCATGTGGCATCGCATAATTGGGTCAAATAATTCAAAAGTTAACTTGCACTTGCCATGTGGCATCATGTTACTAGGTCAAATAATTGAATATTTTGCTTTAAATTGCCATGTGGTAACTTGTAATTGAAAAATCAAAATTTAAATTAATTGTATATTGACACATGGTAACATAAAATTTGTCAAGAAAAATTCTAATGACAATGTTTCATTGGAACTAGTTTATGTAGGATGGGTATTTTGGTGATCATCACTTTGACAATGTTAGAAGCATTTTGGATTATAATTTGTCATAGATCAATTTTCATTTTAAAATTGTTTTGTTGTCTATTTTACACCCTTTCAACTTTTTTGTTTGTTTCTATCTTGTTGTTTTTCTTACACCTTTTTTTCAATGTTTTTTTTCTTTTGTCTATTTGTATTTTGTTTTGAACTATTTTAATGAATCAAACTTTCGTTGACATTTTGCCTACCAAATCAAGAATGAAAAAAAATATTAATGGAACAAAATGACATATAGTGAAATTTATAAAATTTTATTTTTTGCAAAAGACAAAATTGATTACAACAAAATTATTATGTCCGCAAAAAAAATTTAATCATTGTCACTAGTAGTGTGAAGCAACGTGGAGCCCATATATATATTGCAATCATAAAAGATGTGGTCATAAATTATGGTTAGGACTACAACCACATTTGCAACTAGTGGCAAATACAATGTGGTTTTTGGACTACATCGTCATGTGTCATGACCAGTCACAAATTGCATATATGACCAAAATTTTGTAGTCATATATGTTGTGTTTTGGCATTGTGGATATTGCACTTGTGTAAACTACTCAGTGATTGTTCAAAACATGGGGGTATTCAAGGGACATCAAATTGCCCATGGAAGTTTTCATAAATAATTGTGGGTATTGTATGTAAAAGAAAACCCACCACTAACATTTAAAATGTAATATGCAAGTATTGAAAGATAGATTGTTTGTTGCAAAGTCTTGGGTGCATGGGAAAAAAAATTATATTAAAATCCTTTATAGAATACTTGAATTAAGTTGTAAAACCCAAATTTCCTCAAAATATTGATTGGATTAACTTCTTTGAGCCTTGTGGTAAATTGGATTTCTTACAAAAGTCCACTATGCGATTAAATATACACAAAATTTTGAACCTCACACTATTCTACAAAAGTATGTGGATATGTGTCCAAAAAACCCTAAACTATATCATCACTAGAACTAAATGGTCATCCATCATGCATGTGATTGGCAATAAGATGTTGCAATTGCAACTACCTTTGTGGCATGTTGATGGGTGTACACCCATTGATGTTCCAACTAGAGGTGAACTACATTGGCCATAAACCTCTCCTTAGTGGTATCTCAAATTTTGATACAAAAGCACAAAAGTTGATTAGTATGTTAACATTCAAGAAATGCAATCCAAAGCATAATTGAAAAAAGTAAAAATGAAAACATACCAACCATGTATCATCTTTAACTCATGATACTCCAAGACCACTTGCATCTCCTTAATACATGTGGCCTTGTTTGAACCCTACATCTAATATGTGGCTAAACCATTTTTAGCTTTTTGGTGTATGTCATCTTATTTATTTGAAGTTTTTCAACAAAGTCTTTAGTTTTTTCCAATTTTGAAAAAACAGTATGTGGGATGCTTCCTACCCCCCAACTAGGAATTGCAAAAAGTTTGAGCAACAAATTAGAAGTTAATTTAACTAAAGGTGGTTTACAAACCTCTGATTGTTTTTGGGCCAATGTTTGAAGGTGGTCAAATTTGAGTGTAACTTTCAATCTTGTCAATTAACAACTTTTTGCTCATTTTATCATTAATTACATGGGCATCACTAAAAATTCAAGCATTCATAATTGAATGATCTTGGCATCTTGGGTCCCCTTCACAAGTGGAGGGGTGTCTAGATTTCCTACCCTCTATGGCGAGGTTGTGGTCTTTGAACAAATGTTTATTGAGTAATCGCTTTGTAGGATATGATTGGGTGCATGTACCAACCTTGCAAGCAAACCTAATGCCCACCTTAATGCATCCAATGTTCTCTTTTGTTATCTTAAATGGGACAAGGGGGGTTTGTTTTCAAAGGGTTATAGTTGTAACAACCGGCAACATATACCACAGAACACAATTTACCATTTACTCCTGCAGTATTGCAACAATGACAAAATTCAAATCTACTAATACATATGTGGGTATTGCTATCAGCTAAACTAACATCCAAACCTTTTTTTGGGCATTGCAACAAAAAAATGGCAAAAAAAACCCCACCTTCCATTCACATGGATGCAAAGGGTGGGGTGAAGTTTTATCAAAAGCTTTACATTGATTTGCATAACAAAACAACTTGGCCATAAGAACTTGTTTGATGCATATGAAAAAATGTAATTGGTAAGAACCTACCAAGTCTCCTTTGCACATGATATTGTTCATCTTCTTGGTTGTCCCCATTGTGCTCAAGCTCATTAAGGTCATTAAAATGTTGAGATGGAAGGGTAGTTACAAGGGCCATTTCACACATTTGATCACCCATCCCTTGTTCATTTGCTTCACTTGATGGACCATGTTCATAAATCTCATTAGACATTGGAACACCCAATTTCTCAACTCTATGTGTGTTTAATATAGGAGGCACTAGCTCATTCATACCTTGTTTTGCATTAATAATTATTTGGTCACATATGGCCTAAATTGCTTCAAGCACCTCCTTACCTACTATCTCCTCATCTTCAACATGAAGATTATCTTGTCTTTCAACTATAACCCTTAAGTTGTTTGGTATAGGCACATCAATTGCAATATTTAGTTTATCTCCTTGTAATCATAACCTTTTATTCTTTTGAGGTCCCATGGCACTTCATAGATATGTCTAATGAATCCATACAACACACAAGATGGTGATTTTGAATCAAGAGGAGGAAGGTGATGGCAAGAGCAACAAAACCTAAATAAATAATTAATTAATTAAAAATAAAAATAAAAATAAAATAAAATAATTATTTAAAAAACATAAAAACATTCAAAAAATCATTCAAAAATATAGCAACAAAAAAAGACAAAACCAAACCAAAATAAAAGTAAAAGAACATAAAATAGAACAAGACAAAAAAGAAAGTAAATACAAAAAAAAATTTAAAATGAAAAAAATAGAAAAAGAATAAATAGTTAGGGGAACATGAAGCTCTTGGCAATGGTAGTCAAAACCTCTAATTGCCATTGTTAGGGAAGTTCCAAGCTAGCCCCCACCACCAAAAAAAAACAAGGAAAGGGATAACCCTTTCCATGCACTATTCCGTTTCATTTCTCCCTCCCTCCCTCCTTCCCTCTTCCTCCTCCATTGTTTACTTCCATTCTTGGAAAAGGTGAATTTTTTACACTAATTTTTTTTTCAAAATCTTCAATTTAATACCTTTTGCACAATTCTCTTCTCTAATCTATAATGGGTTATTACATAATATAACATTTTAATCAATGCAAACAAAACATATTCTAAAAATTTGTATATCCAAATTAAAGAAAACTAAATAAAACTTACAAAATACATGTTCATTTGTCCTTATATACAAGAACATGAATCGAAAGTTATGACCAATAATGTAACCAATAAAAATGTAGTTAGTAAAGTTATTCAAAATCTAAAAGCTATGTATAACTACATATCCACATATCACCCATTAACACTTTTAGTTGCATACAATTCTCACACACAAGCTTTTATGGTTGCTTCCCTTCCAACAACATTCTTTCACATCTTTTGTTCGACCTCCTTTGTTCTATCTTGATTCCCATTCTCACACATGCACACCTCTTTTTTAAGAGACCCACACACACATCAATAAGAATAAATTGAAGATAAACAAGAATAAAAGAGCACAATGGAACTTGGCAATGGCAGATGCATGACATGGAAAATGGGGTGGGTAGGGTGGGTAGGGTGGGTAGTAGGAAGGGTATAGGTAGGTAAAAGGAAGAGGTAAGAGATTTTGTTTGAAAAAAATAGGTGGGTGGGAAAGAAAAAAAACCTCACCCCAAGTGAGACAACCACTTTGGTGTGGGGTTCACCCCATCTAAAAAATCCCAAAACGAGATTTTTTGGATGGTGTAGTAGTGGGTGTTGTGTCACTAAGGCCATATCATAGTACCTTGGTGACTTCAGCAATAACCTGTTGAATAATTAATATATGGTGGGAATTTTAATTCAATAGTTTAATTTTGATTTTGAAGATTCTAACAAGTACTCATAATTTGTATATTTTATGTGTGTGATTCCATTATCTTTGATAATGTTGATGGATTATAAGAACCTTAATGGAATAAAATTGGTTAAAGGTTGCAACAAGAAAAAAATTCCAAAAACCATTGTGCACATTCTAAAATTTGAATAAATACAAGATGTGCAAATGAAGTTTTCGTTAGGTGCTTGAATTTTGCCTATAACATTTGACATCATCAAAAGTTTCTCGCAATTCATTAAAATTTCAACAATATTTGTTTTAATATTTAAAGTATAAGTGTTACTAATATGATCATTCATAATTTTTTAAATTATCATCAATTTGATTTCAAAAGATAAATGCATGGTTGGGTGGACCAAATTGTAATTTTTAAAAATCCTTAAAATTCATTTTGTAGTGTATTTTACACTACATCATAATGTGACACAATGCATAAGGATATCATAATTACAATTTTTATTTCAATTGAAAATTTATCACGTCTAAAGGTCCTTTGAGTAAAACATGTTTGTAAAATCCCAAGATGAATCAATTTGTTTTCAATATCTTATGAAATTTTGAAAAAAAAAAGTTTTGCTTTAAACACTAGTAGAAATTTTTAAATATATGAATGAGTTTATGACTAGTATTCTAGTCACAAAAGACATATGTGAAGTCATTAATGACAACTTTCCTGAACATATAAATAACACGACCACGACCCATTATTTGTTCCTTCATATTCATAAATGGAAACATATCCATCCTTTCCATAGATGAATCCAATTGAACATTGCATTGCAACATTCACAACACCTACCCTACTCCCACTTCTTTGGGTGATTATTGAAGCCACATACAGATCAAGCTAAGTAAGAAAATTTCAACCAACCAAAACACCTACAATGTTTGAGCCAAACTTCCATGTAGGCAATTATAAAATTCTCAATCTTTAACTTTCTTTTCCAAATTGGTGGAGATGAGAAAAATTAAGAAAAAAAACTCATGTGTACAAAAGAGAATGTGGAATTATTTTTGAAGTTTGATGAAGAAATGTTCCCCAAAAAATGGGCTATGTAAAGGATTACCTTCCCATCTTCAACATACATAAGCTTCCAAGAGTTTAAAAAGTACATACAACATGATGGGTTTGCTTTCTCATTGGTTGTTTTTTCATTTTTGTTGTCATCTTTTTCATTGTTGTTGTCCTTGCATTCAAATGTGCCATTTGATTTAATTTGTCTTTGCCCTTGTTGTTCTTATGCTTGGCCACCAATTCAAAGGAGAGGGCAACCAAATGTGGCACAAAACCTTATGAGATTCTTGGTTGGTAACATTAGTTGTCATTTGCTTGAAATTTGAACCTGTATATTTGAATGTCTTTGCAAATCCATCACCCATTATTGTAACCAAGGATTCATCAATTGACTAGCATCTCACATAAAAATCATCAAGAAGAATTTTGCATGTCATTGAAATAAATCAAATCACATTGAGATTGAATTAGGTCTTACATCACAAATTTAACATGTGACAAATTAATATGAAAATCATGCAAAATTTGTTCATTCATAGGTTTGTACATTTTACACATGAACATCATAAGTTGGGAACATGTTTAACACACATATAAATGTGTTGACAAATGATGTATGAACTTACGAATGAACGAATGTCATACAAATTTCACATCTTCCTATAAATTTGTGTGTCAAATGTGTTTTCAATGCACTATATTAGTGTATGAAATGTACAAACTACGAGTGAACAAATTTTGCATGATTTTCATTACTAAGTCATGAAAAGTTAAGTTTATGATGACAATACAATTGTAATGTTAAACAAATTTATAAGAGGAGGAGAAACATGAAAGAAAAAAGTTAACCATGAGAAAACCTAACCAAGGGAAAAAAAACCTAACTTTGTAAGCAACTTAAATCATGAGATGTCAAATTTATGATGAATACAATTGTAATGTTAAACAAGTCCATAGGAGGAGGAAGAATGTGAAAGGAAAAACCTAGCTAGGAAAGAAAAAAACCCAACTTGGTAAACAATTGTTCCATCCACATTCTAGATGGAAGCATCACCTTTGTTCACAAAAACAACTTTTAGTTTGGTGCTCCACCTTGAGCTATAAGCATTTTGCCATTATTGAAAAACACATTGATATAATTTTTCTAAAGCCAAATTGCATTGTTATCAAGAACTTCTTTTTGGTGAGTGACTAAAGTGTGTAAATCTTGATCATCGAACTTTTGGCACCTCATGTTGTTGTGAGTGTTGCAATAGTTGTTGTTGTCATCACTACTACATCCACCTTGGATGCATTTTCTTCTTCCATTGTTCCTAGAATCTTGGTCAATGGAACTATTTATGCTACGATGATGAATTTTTGGCTCGTACTCACAACCAAGGTAGAGATGCCATACATAGAAGGAGTGTTTACATCACACATTGTTTCTTGTCCATGCGAGTATAGAGCATAAAAACACAACAAACAATAAACAAATTGTTATTTCTAGTAGTGATGGTGATGGTGGGTGGACTCGATGACATGCGAACATGCAAGGGGGAGGGAGTGTAATGGCAATAACAATAGAAACAACAACAACGATCTAAACAAGAACAACAAACAAGTTCATCGCACAAACCCAATACATCAACAACAAATTTCAAAACCCAAAAAGTTGTTGCCACCACCTTTTTCACACTTAAAAAAGTCCCTAAATTTTCTTGCTTAATCCACCTATTGTGTTCATGCTTTGAACACCAAAAAACTCATTTCAATTTAAACAATCTAAACATTTCCACCCAAAAAAACTGATACACCTAATGTGAAATTGATTTTAATAAAGTAAAACTTGTAAAACTTGAATCCAATGTGATAGTCCTTGTGGGGGTAGGGCCCAACAAACAAACAACCTTCCTTAATAAATAGATATTGCAATTTAAATTTAAATGAAAAATAATTACAAAAAATACCAATTAATATTTCCCTTCACACAAAGGAATTAATCATGATCATCCTCATAAAAATTCTGCGTAATATAATTCCAAATTATAATTGACCACTAAAAATTTCTACCATTTACTAGTTGGAGATGACATGCCAAGCATCCAATGAACTTATTGATCTACTTCATAAAGGTTGACCTATTTGATCACATCTAAGTTTTGTACATCAAAAACTTCTTCACGAAAAATAATTATGTAAAAATAATGGGAATTGTTATATAACATAATTTGGATCAAATGTCCTTTTTTCATTATTTCAACAATATTAATATTTTATTTTATTTTCATAATATCAACACAAACATAATTATTCTTTAAAATGATATAAAATTTTAATATCTTTGAATGGTAAATTGACAAACCATTATTTTTTTCATCATCATAATCATGCAATTAATAAGTCAAAACCATTGTTCATTATGTTTATATATTTTCAACAAGCATGTTATCAATAATAAAGTAATAAAATGAAAAACACACAATAATGATGTGAAAAAAGCTTAATAAATAACATAAATCTAATGACTCATTATAATAAATATCAAAATTTTGCCTAAGGAAGTTTGTGATGTACCATAGTATAAATGAATGAATAATGTCACAAAGCCATGCAGGATCCTATCTCTGTATAAGTATGCCTTCCCAAAGGTTTGATATGGGCACGGTGGAAGAAGGTGTCTTTCAATGATGAAAACATCATCAGTGTGTGGGAAAGTGCTTTTAAAATTCAAATACAAAGAAAAAAACCTTATAGGCAAAAATGACAAGCTAAATACCCAGCATATAT